>Ga0315281_10000447_pt1 | contig 57189 bp, 54 predicted proteins | sample YL17G07_0_MG_FD_204540 | JGI IMG/M metagenome (GOLD analysis project Ga0315281, IMG submission 204540) | Sediment microbial communities from Yellowstone Lake, YNP, Wyoming, USA - YL17G07_0 | ecosystem: Environmental > Aquatic > Freshwater > Lake > Sediment | place: USA: Wyoming | collected...
TTATCTCAAGGCTTTTTTCAAACATCTCAAGCGCCAAGTCATATTCTACTTGATCTTGATGAATTATTCCTATCATATGTAATGAGCTTGAAATGCCAGCCTTATCCCCCAGTTCTTTCATAATCTCAAGGCTCTTTTCAAACATCTCAAGCGCCAAGGCATATTCTCCTTTAGATTGATGGATTATTCCTATGTTATGTAGTGATTTTGAGATACCAGCCATATCCTTAAGTTTTTTATTAATCTTAAGGCTCTTTTCAAACATCTCAAGCGCTAAGGCATATTCTCCCTTGATGAGATATATTATTCCGATATTATGAAGAAACTTTGCAATACCTGCGTTATCACCCAGATTTTCAAAAATCTTAAGGCTTTTTTCATACATCTTGAGAATCTTATCATATTCTCCGCTGGTTTGAATCTGTAAGATTTTAATATCATCATAAGGAATTATCCTTGAAAAGAGTTTTAGATAATCATTTAACAGCAGTTTCTCTTTAGGTTTTTGTCTTATTGATAAAAATTCTGAAAACTCAAGGTCTCTGTTAGAGTGAAGTATTGGAATCTCTTTAATCATATATTGATTATCAATATTTAATTTATTAATAATCTCTTTTAAAATCTTCCTCTCAACTCTAACTTCCTTCTCATCATTAGGGATAGATATTCGTGTAAGGGCAAGGATTATCTTTACAGGATTATCATCAATAATCCGCTCAGTTCGTTGAATACCCTTAATGATCTGATTAACCCCGTTAATATTTTCTTTATTATTAGCAATAAGTATTACTACCTTGTCTGGCAGGATAGAGGTGCAGACTCCGCTCATTTCTGTTACGCCAGTTCTTGAGTCTATGAGTAAGAAATCAGGTTTAAATTCCTTTTCAATACGCTCCTTTATTTCAAGGAAAAGGGCAAGACCAATAGAGTTTTCTGAATAGAATAAATCATGCCAGTTTATAGATGATACCTTTCTCCAATAACTGCCGTCAGAGATATTGCCTGCTGGAATCAAATTTATGCTTCCGTTATCTTTAGTTTGCTTAACGATTTCTATAGAATAGTCTTTTAAGGATTCAGGGAAATCGTTGTTCTCAAGAAAGTGGTTTAAATAGTCAACGAACCCTTTTTTTATATCGTCAGGGTTTATGACATCAGGGAACTTGTAATGAAGACCAGGCGCCTCTAAATCAAAATCAAGGAGACATACGTTTTTACCAAAGAGCGCGAGATATATAGCAATATTGGCAAGGGCTAGAGTTCTGCCTACTCCGCCTTTATAAGAATAAAATGTGATTGTTTCCATTAAGCAGCTGCCATATTCGGCATATTATGATCAATTTTAATTCTTTCAGTACGTTGACGTAACTTTTCATGGGTATATTTACTAATTGCATTAGGGCATTTATTTATTTTCTTTGCGAATTCATCAGTATCTATGTCAAAATTATCTAAGACAAATCCCCTGCCTGATGGAAGAATATCATCAGTTAGTTCATCTTTAAATAACTCTAATGGAATAGCCTGATGATTGAAGTCATTAATTATACATTCATAGTATTCTTTTAATTCTGAATTGACAAAAATATCTCTTAGAGATGTTTTGCCTAATTTAAAATTATGTAAGGTTTCTGTACTTACAGGCGTACATAAATATCTGGAGCCAGCCTCTTCATCTTTAAGGATATAACAAAGATATAAACATCTAATTTGATCTTCACCTATAAAGATTTGTGGCATGTCATAATAAACCAATGTATCAAGATGTCTTATTGCGCGGCTCATCTAAGTAATTTCCTCATAGTTTGCAAGTGGAGAAAAGTTTGCATAAATCCACCATGAATAATGGGATTTATCTTTTGATGATTTTATTACTCTTCCGCTGTCTTGAAATAGATTCAGTTTTACTATTTTTTTGCCTCTATGGTTTGGAATATCTAATAATTCTTTACACGATTCAAATCTATTAAAAACAGAGACTGAAAGCGCTTCGCATTTCATATTTTCATAATTCTTATCTGGAAAAAGCTTAAAATGTGAAACAAAATCTATATCAGTTGGAGGGATTGTTTTTACCATTCGAAATATAGTAAAATTGTTTGGTTCTTGAGCATCTTTTGGAGGACAATTATTTGGTAATTTATCTTTATATTCCATTTTCATTATGTTAATTATCTAATTTAAATTTATAATAATTATAATATACTGTACTCCTGATGAAAAGTCAACTATATTATATTAACCAATCTGCTTTCTATGCGGTAAAGATTTTTCTATGAGGTCTTTCTCCCATCAGTCGATGATTTATTGCCCCATCTATTGGAGTTTTTTTATATTAAAGTCAACAATTAAGTGATAAATATCATATTATGTTTCTCATATTCCATTATCAGGGATTTCTTAAAATCTTCCACCTCATCCTTTCCAATATTTAATAGATCAAAGATATTGGTTTCCTTAATTTCTTGCTGGTCTGAGACCCTTGGGTACGAGACCACTTTAGGCTGCGGTAGCGTGAATTTTATAGGTTTATCAACTCCAATACCCATCTCCCAGCAAATCAAATCTGCAATCCATATAACATTATGAATTGTGCTGGTCTCATTTATTATTAATGGATAACTCTCTGGATGATGGTTCTCAATTACATCTTCAAGTCTCTTAGGCAGTTTCCATTTTCTTGCAATATATCCCCCAACCTTACAGTGGTCAAAGCCGTAAATCTCTGTTTCAGCCTCTGAAAAAGACATGCCATTTTCCCTGACCATTGCAAGCGCCTCTTTATATGCGCTTGCATCACTATGATTAATAATAGTCTTTCCTATATCATGAAGCAGCCCTGAGACAAATAATTCATCTTCAAAATGCAGTCCCTTATATTTAGAAACAGCCTCTGCGACTCCTGCAACCGCAACGCTGTGTCCCCATAATATTTGATCTATTTCCTCAGTATGTCTGTGCAGGTCTTTAAATGAAATACTTAATACAAGCGATTTTACTGCTGAAAGTCCAATCAGCTTAATTGCCCCTGAGATAGTGTCAACCTCTCTTGACATTCCATAAAAAGGAGAATTAGCAACTCGCAATAACTTAGCTGTGAATGCCTGATCAGCAGCAACTGCGTCCTCAAGTTCTTGGATTGTGACATCGTTTTTATTAAGCAGAGATAATGACCTGTCTACTACCGATGGCAGAGCTGGTATATCCACTGTCTTAAATATCATTCTTTCAAGAGACTTTTCACCCATGAGTATTTTCCTTTATGTAAACTATTATAATATTATTAATCTAAAAAAAACTATATTTTATATCTCATTTAACTTTCTTTAATTATAAGATTTTGTTAAAATATAAATATTATGAATAATATGATTAAAAATATAGCGATTTATTTAGAACAATTAAAATCCCTTGACGTTCCGCCAGAAGCCAAAGATAAAATCAATGTTATCTGCCAACAACTTGAGAAGACAACTGATGATATAGAAGGTCAGTTAGCCCAAACCCTTATGGAACAAAGGATAATACTTGAAAGCGCATCTCTTGGAATACTTCTTCTTAAAAACCGAAAGGTTGTTTGGGCAAATAATTCATTCAGCGAGTTTTCAGGATATAATAGGGTTGAAATCCTTGGCATGGACTCTATAATGTTCTATACTTCCATCGAAAGCTATGAAAAGATTGGTAGAGAGGCTTATCCACTCTTAGCTATAGGGCAGACTTTTCAGACAGAAATCGAGATGAAAAAAAAGGATGGGAGTCTTTATTGGTGTCTGCTGAGGGGCAAGGCAATTAATCCTGCCGACCCTTTTACTGGTTCTATTTGGATAGCTGAAGATATATCTCAACGTAAAGAGTTTGAAGCAGAACTGATTAATGAAAAAGAACGCGCGCAGATGTATCTTGACTATGCAGGAACAATCTTGATTGCGATTGATAAAGACCAAAGACTTACGTTGATCAATAAAAAAGGGTGCGCAGTTCTGGGATATAGCGAGGGAGAAATACTTGGGTTAAACTGGTTTGATCTAACCCTGCCTAAGGATGTTAGAGAAACTGTAAAATTTATCATCAATAAAATATTAGACGGTAAAATTGATCAAGAAGAATATTTTGAAAATCCAGTGATTACAAAAAATGGGACTTTACGATTGATTGCCTGGCACAATACCTATCTTAAAGACGATGCGGGTAATATTTATGGAATATTCAGTTCTGGCGAGGACATAACTGAGCGCAAAAATGCGGAACTGGCTTTAATTGAGAGCGAAAACAAATTTAAGTCTATGTTTGAAAATCACAGCGCTATGATGATAGTGGTTGATCCTGTACAAATGAAACCAGTTGACGTTAATAATGCCGCTATTAAATTTTATGGTTATTCAAGGGAGGAATTCACTAGATTAAAAGTCTTTGATCTCCTTGCCGATAAGTCACCAGAATATACGCAATATGTAATGAGTCAGATTAAATATTTAGCCTGTGGTGAAAAAACCTTTGTTACTTTTAAACACGTGCTTAAAAATGGCGAGATCAAGGATATTGAATTAAGGACTGCGCTGATTGATGTAAATGATAAAAAATTATTGTTTTCTATTATTCAAGATATTACTATGCGTATAAGGGTAGAAGAGGCTCTGAAAGAGAGTGAAGAGAATTATCGAACCCTTTTAAATAATATCAGCGTAGGCGTGTTTAGAAACACTGCTGACACTAAAGGAAGAGTTGTTCAAGGGAATCGCGCCCTTGCTGAAATTCTTGGATTTGATTCAATCCAAGAATTATATGAACATTCTGTATCAGATTTCTATTTGAATCCTGATGATAGGAAAGGCTTTCTCTCTGAACTTTCAAAGACTGGACAGGTTAAAAACATGGAAATGCGTCTGAAGAAAAAGGATAACACACCTATATGGGCATATATCTCAGCAACCGCAGAGTACGATGAATCAGGTAATATTAAATGGCTTGATGGATTTATTGACGATATAACCGAAAATAAATTAATCAGTGAAAAACTCCTTGAAAGCGAAAAGAAATACAGGGAACTTGTTGAAAGCGCAAAGAGTATAATAATGAGATGGAATACCGAAGGAACGATTACCTTTATAAATAAATTTGCGCTTGAGTTGTTTGGTTACGCTGAACAAGATATAATCGGTAGAAATGTCATAGGCGCTATCATCACTGAGTCAGATAAAGACATTGAAATGTTTATGGCTCTGAAAAAGGACATGATAAGCTGCCCAACTATGTTAAACACATATGAGCATAGCATAATTAGAAATGACAGTCAAATCTGGATTTCATGGACAAATAAAATTATATACGATGAAAAAAGTGATAAATATGAGATTTTAAGTATAGGCACTGATGTTACATACCGCAAACATACTGAGGAGCAGTTCAAGATAGCAAAACAGGCAGCAGAGGCTGCTAATCAGACGACCCGCTATTTCTTGGCAAATATGAGCCATGAGATAAGAACCCCAATGAATGCCATTATCGGTATGACCAATCTGTGTTTGCAGACTGAGATTACTTCAAAACAAAGGGATTATCTCACTAAGATAGATTTTGCATCAAAATCCCTTCTTGGAATTATAAATGATATCTTGGATTTTTCAAAGATAGAGGCTGGAAAACTCTCTATAGAAGAGATGGAATTTAGTTTAGACGATGTCTTAGACAGCCTAACGACTATGGTAAGTCAAAAGGCTGCTGAAAAGGGCTTGGAACTTCTATTCAAGATTGGGTCAGATGTGCCTATTTTACTTAAGGGAGACCCACTAAGGCTCGGTCAGGTGCTTACAAATTTAGTCAATAATGCCGTTAAATTCACAGAGACCGGCGAGATTGTCCTTACAGTAGACAAGGTTCAGGAAGTTGACAATAAAATAACCCTTCGTTTTTCAATACTAGATACTGGCATTGGTTTGACGAAGGAGCAGATTGATACATTATTTAAACCCTTCACTCAAGCAGATGGTTCTATCACAAGAAAATATGGAGGCACAGGGCTTGGGCTCACAATATGCAAACGTCTGGTAGAGATGATGGAAGGCGGGATCATGGTTAAAAGTGAACTTGGCGTTGGCAGCAATTTTATCTTTACTGCAAGGTTAAATGTCATTGCCCAAAGAAAACCATTGAACTTTCCTCCTGATCTGCATAATATAAAGGCGCTGATAGTGGTTGCCTTAAAAAGCTCTGCTGAAATATTAATAAATATCCTTGAGTCCTTTTCATTTAATGTAACATGCGCATTAAGCGGGACAGAGGCAATTGCATTAATCAAAGACTCTGCTGTCCAATATGATCTAATTGTAATGGATTGCAATATGCCGAAATTAGACGGGATAGGAACTGCAAAACAGATTAAAAACATTTCTCCAGTACCTATAATAATTATGTCATCAGTTAATGGGCTCAATGATGTTTATGAAAAAGTAAAGGAGTCTGGTATTGAAGGATTTTTGGTTAAACCAGTAACCCAGTCTATTTTATTTGACGCCATTATGGATGTCTTTGGAAAAAGTCGAAGGTCGACACCCATACAAAGTCGAGGCTCCACACCCATACAAAGTCGAGGGTCGACACCCATAAAAGGTCGAAGGACTACACCCATAAACAAAAGGTGGTCTTATGATAACAATGAAAATATTGGGGTAGAGACTCCTCATTATAAAAATATAACAATACTCTTAGTTGAAGACAATGAGATCAATCAGCAAGTCGCAATGGAGTTAATGGAAAAAACTGGTCTCATCGTTGAAATAGCCTCTAATGGCAAAGAGGCAGTAGAGATGGTTAATAAATCAAGATATGACGCAGTATTAATGGATATTCAGATGCCTGTAATGGATGGATATAGCGCTGCAATTGAGATAAGAAAAAACCCTGACTTTAAATATCTGCCAATATTGGCAATGACAGCAAATGCTATGACAGGAGACAGGGAAAAATCTCTTAAAGCTGGGATGAATGACCATATCTCAAAACCCATTGATCCAATAGAATTATTTACAATCTTAGATATTTGGCTCAAAAATGATAATGTTATGGGAGCCTTAATCAGCAATACTCAGCCAGTAATTGCAAAACAATTAGAATTAAATGGAATTGATACAAAGGTAGGACTGCAAAGGGTTGGTTCAAACCAAGAATTTTATATTAATATGTTAAAGAAATTCAGCATAAATCAGAAAAACACAATAGATGAGATTCAGTCGGCTATTGCAATAGGTGATTTTGAGCTTGCAATACGTCTTGCTCATACATTAAAAGGGATTTCTGGGACTATTGGGGCATCTATTGTTTCACGTGTCTCTGGAGTGCTTGAAGATGCCTTGACAAAAGGAGATACAGAAGCCGTCAATGCCCAGATCACCATTGTTAAAATGGAATTAGATATTGTGTTGGCAGCTATTGATGGACTCAAAGCAAACGATAATCAAGGGCAGCGTCCAATTGATAATCAAGGGTATAATATAGATATCAAAGAGTTAAAAGAATTGACTGGGAAAATCTCAGAGTTTCTAAAAGATGATGATACTCAAGCCATTCAGTACATTCAAAGGCTGAAAGAACAGTTTCCAGAAATCTCTGCAATGAATGAATTTAAACGTCTTGAAGCTATGATTGAAAGATATGATTTTGAAGGCAGTCTTGAGATATTAAATAGGATGACAGAGATTCTTAGAATCTAAATTGCTTATTAATAATAGTAAAAAAGTTCACCAATAAATTATCACACTGCGAACACTTGCGCATCTCTGCGTCTATTAAAGGAACAGCAATAAATTCTGTTCCAATCTATTTTTTTTGGTGAATTCTTTCAATTTTTCTATTTGAATACGAATTGGAGTAATATGCAATTATATAACATAACTTTTTCAAACAACATAAATAAATAAGTCTTATGGAGAACATATGTCAGACGATCTAAAAACGACTCGTTATAGTGTTAGGCAGGCGCAAAAAGACCCCTCAAATAGATATTTATTTAAACAGTTACGCGATAAATCAGCCCTTGTATTTGTCTGCTATAACGGCATTGTAACTGGCAAGATACAGACAATCGGAGATTATGAGATAAAGCTTCTTCAGAGAAAGCTTCCTTTAGCCAAGCTTGGTATTTTGTATTTCTTTAAACCTGACGCTGCAAACGTGGTTAAATCCTCTGTAACCATAAATAAAACTATATCAACTCAAAAATTAAGGCTGCCAAGATTATTTGAGAATAGAATCTCTTTACCTGAAGAAGAGATTGGAAATGCCTTTAATAGTAAATTGATTGTAGGGATAGCGCTGCGGAATGGTCATGTATTTAAGGGTACAATACATTCTAACGGGATTTTTAGTCTAAGATTAGACATTGGGACCAATAAAAGGATAGTTATTATGAAACACTCAATATTTGCCTTTAAAGTAGTCAAGGAGTGATAGTTTGAACGAGACATTTTCCATTTATAATGAAAATTTATCAGTCAGATTTCGCAATGAGAGACTTGCCGCTCTATCAAAAGAGGCTTATACAGAATCAGTCAAACAATTTTATCAATTTATTGAATCAACTCAGCAGATTGAGAATATGGCTGCTGTGCTTTCATGGATTTCAAGGCTCAAGACCTCGTCATATCTCAAGCCTTCTACCGTAAATCTGCGCATACGAGGGCTTAAGGATTATCTTCTAAAAAAATATGAAAACGATATAACTGCCAAGTTTTGGCTTGAACAAGCATTTAAAGGCATCAGGCTTGTAAATGCTGAAAAAGCGGTTAATGAGAGTCTTTACTTAAAGATTAAGGATGTTGAAAATCTAACTGCCCAGATGACTCAGATTATGAGCTTGATAACAAATGCCTTATTTTGGACGGGCTGCAAGGTTTCAGAACTTATTAATATTAAACATGCAGATTGTCAAATAAGATTAAATTCAGTATATTGCATTATTAAAGGCAAGGGGAATAAGAATCGTTTTGTACAAATGCCTATTGAGTTATATATTGATATTTGTTCAAAATTCAGCGGCAATGTCTATCTATTTGAAAACAACAGATCTCGCAAATATAATAGGACATCCATCTTCATTGAAATAAAAAGACAGGCTAAACGATATGGCTATAACATTCATCCACATACCCTTAGGCACAGTATAGCTAAGTATCTAAAGGATATAAAACACCAAACACCAGACCAAATATCACAATATCTTGGACATTGCGATATTGCGATTACACTTAGATATTACTTTAATACAGATAGTGAAAAACTAAAAGTGAAAAGTGAAAAGTGAAAAGTTATAAAGATTCAGATGAATTATTTTCTTGCATAATCTATATATTTATTGTTATAAATATATAGATAGTTTTAGAAGTAGGGCAAGAATTCCTGCCCTGTTGGTGCTTAGCTGACAATTTTGATCCTACAATTAGGTTCGTATGGGAGTTTGCGTAAGGGTATTTTAATGACAGACTCAAGCTTTATGGCTTTTGTAGTCAGCGTATCCTTCAGAACACCCCAATTTATAGTAATGGGATCTAATTTAGTCCTCTACACCGCAAGGGCGGGTTTTAATATATATTTTTTAAATATCTAAGCAGCAAAATTTATCCGATTATAAATAATTAGGCATGGGTATGTAAACAGTATAATTGGAACTGGATTAATAATAGTTCCTCTAATTTATTTTTATATCGGAAGGGCAGTTCAAGCAGTGGGGAGCATCCTTTATTATCGTACCAGATGGATTTTATATAGTATTTTAATTACCTTTGTCTTAGGATTTTTTATCAGGCAGGTAGTTTAATCGTGGACGTTCTTTAAGGGGTATTAATATCATACAATCGTTGAGAGTTATCTATTTTAGGATTTTTTAAGTGATAGATATCAGCGTTTAGTATAGATTTTTGTTCAGATAAGAGATTTATCTGGATGATCTCTGCTTGATAATCTTGCCGAAAGGTTGTCAGCGCAATTGATAGATTTATTTGAGGTAAAAAAAGGCAGGCCTCTTGCGTGGCGGATGCGGCCTAATGACATAAGAGATATAGTTGGACAGGGACATCTTTTAGATGAAGGCAGGACTCTGCGTAATCTGATTGAAAGTGACAGCATTGTCTCAATTATATTTTATGGCCCTCCAGGCACAGGGAAAGCTGCCCTTGCTCAAATAATAGCAAAAAAAACCACAGCCAAATTTTATCAGCTCAATGCAGTTACCTCTGGAATCAAGGACATTAGAGACGCAGTTACATTTTCAAGGTCGCAGAGGACGATTTTATTTATTGATGAGATCCATCGTTTTAATAAGATTCAACAAGATGCCCTGCTGCCGCATATTGAAAATGGAGAGATAATACTCATTGGCGCATCAACTGAAAATCCATTCTTTGCCCTAATACCAGCGCTTTCCTCAAGGACTATAATATTTAAGTTCAATCATCTTTCAGACCAAGATATAATATCTGTCTTAAAACGCGCTATTTATGTTGCAGCCTCGCCTAAAAGCAATGCCAGTTATATGGCAATAGACAGAGCAATTGAGGCAGTTAATAATCAACCCTTACAGCTTGTGCCAGCGCATTTAAGGGGTTCTAATTATAGCGGAGCAAGTATATTGGGTGCAGGGGGCTACAAATACCCTCATGATTACCCAAGACATTATGTAGATCAAGAGTATTTAATCAACAAGATACAGTTCTATCACCCAACACAAGAAGGTTTTGAACAGGTGATAGGCAACGTTTAGAATATAGGAGGCAAAAGTCCGATGGATGATATTATGTATATATTAGCAGGAGTTGTAATAGGAGGAATATTTGGAGGTTTGATTAGTCTGTATTTTAAAAAGGCTGTTCAGAACAAATATGAAACCCTTATTGAAAGACAGAGAATGGCCCTTGAAGATGTCCAAAAAAGCGCCGAAAGGATCAAGAAAGACGCTGAACTTGAGACAAAGGATATTCGTATTCAGGCTAAGACAGAGGTTGAAAAAGAGATAAACGAGAGAAAGCTTGAGATTTCAAAGATTGAGAAAAGACTGAGACACAAAGAAGAGTCCATTGACAGAAAGATGGAGCAGCAGGAACGCAGAGATAACGATCTTATACGTAAAGAAAAAGATATGAGTAAACTTGAGCAGGTAATACTTGAACGTGAAAAGAAATATGAAAATTTGATCAAGGAAGAAAGAAGTGTGCTTGAAAAAATATCTGCAATGTCAACTGACGAGGCTAAAACCTTATTGCTAAGCAAGGTTGCAGAAGAGGCAAGATTTGAAACTGCAAAGCTAGCCATGCAGATAGAGCGGGATATGCTTGAAACTGTGGATAAAAAGGCAATCGACATAATCGGCCAAGCCATACAGAAATATGCAAGCGACTATGTTGCAGATGCAACGGTTACTGCCGTTAGTCTCCCTAATGATGAGATGAAGGGACGAATAATTGGCAGAGAAGGCAGAAATATAAGGGCTTTGGAGGCAGCAACTGGAATAGATTTTATAATTGATGACACCCCTGAGGCAGTTATACTTTCAGGATTTGACCCTGTGAGGCGCGAGGTAGCAAGGCTTACGCTTGAGAGATTGATAGCAGACGGCAGGATACACCCTGCGCGTATTGAAGAGATTGCTGAAAAAATGAAGAAAGAGGTAAATAATATAATCAAAGAAGAGGGTGAAAAGGCGGTTTTTGACCTTGGACTTTCAGGGATTCATCCAGACCTAATACGCATGCTTGGCAGATTAAAATATAGAACCTCTTTTGGCCAAAATGTATTACAGCACTCCAGAGAAGTAGCGTATTTGGCTGGTATGATGGCTGGCGAGCTTGGGGTCAATGTCAAGCTGGCTAGACGCTCTGGATTATTACATGACTTAGGCAAGGCTGTAGACCATGAGTTTGAAGGCGGGCATCATGAGATTGGGGCTGTATTTGCTAGAAAATATGGAGAAGATGACAGGGTAATAAATGCCATGTTGGTTCATCATGGAGATGGAGAGCCTAATTGCGTGGAATCTGCCCTTGTAACTGCTGCGGATGCGCTTTCTGCCGCAAGACCTGGCGTAAGGCGAGAGAGTATTGAAAATTATATCAAGAGACTTGAAAAACTGGAAGAAATAGCTATGGCTCATCAAGGAGTTGAGAAATGTTACGCAATTCAGGCTGGCAGAGAGTTGAGGATTATTGTGAAACCAGAGGAATTGACAGAGGAGATGTCCTATATAATATCAAAAGAGATAGCCAAAAAAATAGAATCAGAGATGAATTATCCAGGGCAGATAAAGGTGACAGTAATAAGAGAGTCGAGGTTTGTTGAATATGCCAAATAGATGGGGGCTGCTATCCTACTATGGGCAAACCCCGCAAGGCATTAAATTGTATAATTATTTAATTTTTTGGTCTTATAAAGGCGGGTTACTATAGCATGAAGATACTTTTTATAGGCGATATCATAGCAAGAATAGGCAGGAGGGCGGTTAAGACGCTTTTGCCAACGCTTATTAGTAAATATAATATAGATTTTGTGTCTGCAAATGGCGAGAATTCAGCAGGAGGTTTTGGGATAACCGAAAAAACTGCAATAGAGTTGTTTGATATGGGGATACATGTGATAACTACTGGAAATCATGTATGGGACAAAAAGGATATAATGTCATTTATCGGGCAGCAAGACAGGCTTCTTAGGGCATTGAATTATCCACCTGGAGTGCCAGGATTTGGAAGCACGGTTTATTCGCTTAGAAATGGTTTAAAGGTAGGGGTAATAAATCTTTCAGGAAGGGTATTTATGGCGCCGACTGACTGTCCTTTTAGGGCGGTATTGCCAGAGATTGAGAAGATAAAAAAAATAACAAATATTATACTTGTAGATTTTCACGCAGAGGCGACCTCTGAAAAAAGGGCAATGGGGTATCATCTAAACGGTCATGTCAGCGCAGTAGTTGGAACGCATACGCATGTGCAGACCGCAGATGAATGTATCTTATCTGGAGGGACTGCTTATATTACGGATGTTGGAATGACTGGACCAAGGGATTCTGTGATTGGGGTTAATATAACTCAGATAATCAATAAATTTATTACACAGATACCTACAAAATATGAGATTGCCAGAGGGGCGGTGCTGCTTTGCGCAGTAGTGATAGATATTGATGAGGTTGATGGATTTGCCAGAGGTATCACTAGAATAGCGGAAACGATTAATCCAGAGGGTTTGTGTAATTGAACTAGTGAAAAGTGTAAAACTAAAAGTGAAAAGTTAGAAACAGATAAAGAAAAGTTTTTTATTTGAATGCCTTTTATTTTTAGTTTTTCACTTTTCACTAGTTTTTAAATATTTCTTTCAAATTCTAATAGAAATAATTTATAATAATAAATTATGATAAAGACTAAGATACATTTTAATAAAAAGTCCTTTTTGGCCATAGACGACTTCCCTGATTTCAGAAATACCGTTAAAAGATTGATTCAATCCCTTGGGGTTAAAACAGTAGACGTTGTGTCTAATGCTGAAGAGGCGATTGAGATGATTACTAATAATCACTATGATGTTATTCTTTGCGACTACAACTTGGGACCTGATAAACCAAATGGACAGCAGATTTTAGAAGAGGTTAAGCATAAAAAATTAATCAAATATTCCACCATTTTTCTAATGATTACTGCTGAAGCTCTGATGGAAAGCGTCATGGGCGCCCTTGAGTATAAACCAGATGATTATATCTCTAAGCCATTTTCTAAGGAATTCCTGCAAAATAGACTTGAAAAAATCATGCATAAAAAAAGTAATTTTGAGGATATAGAAAGGGCTATCCAAAAAGATGAATACCTCAAGGCGATACAATTATGCGACAAACATATTGCAGATAAACCACCCAATATCCTTGAATTTCTAAGACTAAAAGGTGAGCTTTTAGTAAAACTCGGAGATTATGTTGAAGCCCTTACCCTTTATGAAAAGATTCTTACAATGCGCAATTTTCTTTGGGCAAGGCTTGAGATGGGGAAGATTCATTTTTATTTCAAGAAATATCCATTTGCTAAGGATCTATTTACAGGCATCATTACGGATAGTCCTAATTATGTTGAGGCGCATGATTGGCTTGCCAAAACAGAAGAAGCCCTTGGCAATCCAAAGGGAGCGCAGGCAATATTGCTTGATGCTGTTCAGAGATCGCCTAATGCAATACTTAGAAGAAGGGCTTTGGGAGATTTATCTCTAAAGAATAAGGATTTTTCAGTCACTGAATCAGCCTATAAGGCTGCTATTGACCTTGGAACGCATTCGTTTCTTAAAAGCACGGCTGATTACGTGCATCTAGCCAATGTGGATATGATCAACAAAACTCCTGAAGAAGCCCTTAATGTGCTTAATAACGCAAGGGCAATGTTTAAAAAATCTCCAAATTCTGCCGAGTCTCTTATACATATAGAATCCATGTCTGCAATTGTCTATAAAGATTTGAAGATGGATTCTAAGGCTGAGGAATCCATAAAGATTACAAAGGAGATGTATAAATCTTTTAAAGGAATAGTTCCAGCGCATATTGCTATGGATGTTGCCAAGTCATGCCTGACTATGAATGACAAAGAAGGCGGCATTGAAATAATGAAGGAAATAGTAAAAAATAATTATGATAACGATGAACTCATGTCTAAAACAGCAGGTGTTTTTAAAGAAGTAGGTATGGAAGCTGAAGGCAAGTCAATCATAGAGCAGACAAAGAATGAGACAAAGGCGATAAATAATGAGGGAGTAAAATTAGTTAAACAAGGAGACCTTCCAAAGGCAGTGGAGTTATTTAATAAGGCTGTTAAAGGCATGCCTGGAAATAAGGTTATCTTAGCAAACGCAGCTCAGGCGTTGATTATGTTAATAAAGGAAAAAGGTTTCAGCCCAAATAATGCAGCTCTTGTCAGGCAATACCTTGATCAGATTAAGGTGATTGATTCAACATATAAAAAATATCAAGAATTGCATGAAGAATTTGAGTTAATGGAAAGCAAGACTCCAAAGGTTGGCTAGTTTATTTTTAATAATATAAAATTTTCAACACAGAGACACAGAAAAAGATAAAATGGAATTATAAAAAAATATTTAGTTAGTACAAGTTTGCAATTCAACTTTCGCAGGTATTCATAACTTAAATAGGCTGATTCATTGTCAATAAAACGTCAATTGATCTTACACAACTAACCCAACAAACACGAACTCATCTCTTACCTCTATTGGCAGACGTTTTAGCGGTTTATTTGGAGGGCCTGTTTTAACGCTGCCTGATATGTCGTAAGTTCCGCCATGACAAGGACAAACAAATTCATTTTTATTATAATTGAAATTAACAAGGCAGCCTAAATGAGTGCAAACACCAGTGAGGGCAAAGACTGTTTTGTTTTGGGATATCAGAAATATTCGCTCTGTAGATGGTTGATTTCTGCTATTTGTATATTGAAGGTCAATTCTCTTTGCGCCCCTTTTAGGAAGATTATCAAATGTTGTCAGCTTGTAGTATTGTAATTCCTTAGGCCGTTGATTAAATGGATATATAAATGAAATCCCTATAACTGAAAGCGATGAAAAAACGAGAAAAAAAAAGCCTTTATAATAGTTTTTAGAAAATTACGGCGTTCAATTATCATATTTTTACCTTATCGTCTAATATATAAATAATATCTTTTTTCATACTTTTTTCACTGTGATCTCTGTGCCTCAGTGGTGAATATCTTTCATTTTTCACTTTTCACTATCATCTGCCTTGCCGCCTGGATTTAATAGGTCTTTAAATTCCTTGCCCATCTTAAAATGGATAAGTTTCTTTTGCGTTACATCCACCTTTGCGCCAGTCTTGGGATTGCGCGCAATCCTTGGCTCTCTGGTTTTTAATTTGAATATTCCAAATCCCCTGATCTCAACCTTTTCACCGTTTTGAAAGGCAAGGGTCAGGCTTTGGAAAAATGTATCTACTATCACCTCTGTTTGCGATTTCGTTAATCCAGATACTTTCTCAGACACGAAATTAATTAATTCTGATCTTGTCATATAATTGCCCTCCCTGATAATAAAAGTTAAAAGTGTAAAGTGTAAAGTTAAAAGTTAAAGACATTCAAATATAAATTAATTTAAAAGCTGTTCACTTTTAGTTTTTCACTTAGAGTTTTTCACTTTCTTTTTAAAGCTTTATCATATATTTTAAAGACATTGAAGAAAATATATCATTGTATATTATTGATATTTTATTATTTAACATGCGCATTATAGGCAGTTCATCTTTCTTTGAGACTATCTTTGGCTCTCCCTTTATTCCAGCAAGTTTACCAGTCTCTTTAACTGCAAATTGTAGATCTCCAATTGAATCCACAAGCCCAAGAGCTAATGCCTGTCTGCCTGTAAATATGCGGCCATCTGCAAGTTCTTTGACCTTTTCATATGGCATTTTACGTCCCTTTGCTACTGCGGCAATGAATTGCTCATGTACGTCATCCATGACATTTTGCAATATCCCGCGCTCTTCAACCCCCATTTCTCTAAATACTGAGGCAAGGTCTTTATATTTACCACTTTTAATCACTTCATTTTTTACGCCTATTTTTTCCATCAATCCCTTCACATTAGGTAGTTCCAATATAACCCCAATTGATCCAGTAAGCGTGCCAGGGTTTGCAATTATCTTGGTAGCAGGAGCTGATATATAATAGCCACCTGATGCTGCCAGAGATCCCATTGAAACTACTACTTTTTTCTTCTTTATGGTTTCCCTAACCTCATCATAGATCTCTTGCGAAGGGACTACAGCGCCCCCAGGGCTATTTACCCTTAAAATTATTGCCTTAATTGAATCATCGTCTCTATATTCCTTTAGCTCATCTATTATATCGTCAGATTTAAGGATTATTCCTTCAACATAGATTACGCCTATCTTTTGTCCAGAGGATCCTTTCCCTTCCATAAAGGTCAGAATTATACTCAAAACTACCAATATTCCAATCAGACCTACAAAATATAAAAAGAACTTTTTCATGTCTCTTTAACCCCATTCAACATGGATAGTCCAATCTTGCGCTGTTCAGTATCAAGCCTGATTATCCTTGCCTTTAACCTCTGTCCTTCTATAAATTCAGAATCTTCAGACTTGATTATCTCTGAATCATAAATAAGCCCCTCAAGTCCATCATCTATCTCTACAAATATTCCATGCTCACTATTTCTTAATATTACGCACTCCACCTCATCGCCAAGTCTGAATTTATTAGGTATTTCATTTATCCAAGGGTCTGGGACTAATTGTTTAAGACCAAGCGACATGCGCTCTTTTTCAGGCTCAAGACTTAATATAATTGCATCAATTCTCTGCTTTGCCTTAAAAATCTCCGATGGATGTTTGATGTGCTTTGTCCATGAAATGTCTGATATATGAATTAATGCATCTACCCCTTCAGGGAGCGCGACAAATGCCCCAAAATCAGTCAGACTTCGAATCTTTCCTGTGACTGTATCTCCAATCATATAATTCCTTGCTACTAAGTCCCATGGTTTTGCTTTTAGTTGTTTTATTCCAAGCGATATGCGTCTTTCTTCTTTATCAACCTTTAAAACCACTGCCTGTACAGTATCTCCAAGCTCCACATATTTTGATGGATGTTTTGGTCTTTGATTCCAGTCTAATTCTGAGATATATACTAATCCCTCAATCCCTTCTTCTATCTCAATAAATGCGCCGTAATCTTTTATGCCGACAACTGCTCCAGTTACTGTGCTGCCCTCTGGAAATCTGCTTTCAATATTTAACCATGGGTCAGCCTTTTTTTGCTTATACCCAAGGGTAACTTTTTCAGAATTTTCGTCATATTTTAAAACTACAACCTCAATTGTCTCTCCAATTGAAAACACCTCTGAAGGATGATTTATTCTGCCCCAAGATATATCAGAGATATGAAGTAATCCGTCAAGTCCGCCTAAATCAATAAACACGCCATAATCAGTGACATTTTTTACTAATCCCTTTACAATGCTGCCTTCTTTAATTGCCGTAAGGGTCTCTACTTTTTGTGTCTTTAGTGTTTCTTCCAAAAGGGCTCTTCTTGAGACTATAACATTATTAAGCCTTTTATTCATTTTGATTATCTTAAATTCACTGATTGTGCCGACGATATTATCAGAGGCTTTTACCGGTTTTATATCATACTGCGAGCCCGGAAGAAATGCGCGCATTCCAGAGATATCAACTATAAATCCGCCTTTTGTCTTTTCAATGATTGTGCCAGTTACTGAAAGTCCCGCGCTGTGGGCATCGGATAGTAGATTTTGAGCCCTCATAGCGGATGCCTTTTTCTTTGATAATGTAATTGTGCCTTCTGAATCCTTGATTCTTGAAATGATTACCTCTATTTTAGAGCCTTCTTTAAGCTCGGTATATTCTTGTTCTGAGAATTCTTCCCTTTTGATATATCCTTCAGACTTATAGCCAATATCAACTATTACTACTTCCTGTGATTTGCCAATCACAGTGCCAGTAATCATTGACCCCACTTCTATACTTCGGAAGGTCTCCGCATAGAGTTCTTCTAAATCATTGTCTTGGATTTCCATTATATTGCCAATCCTCCTATTTTACAATCTATTTTCATATATTTTTAATTTTATCAATTACCTCTTCAATTATCCAAACAGGAGTTGAAGCCCCTGCGGTTATTCCAACTGTTTTTCTATCATGAAGCCAGTCATTCTCAACCTCTGCCGCAGTCTCTATATGATGTGTAATAACGCCATGAGTCTTGCATTGATTAGCAAGACGCGTTGTGTTTGCGCTGTTTTTTCCGCCTATTACAATCATTACATCGACCTTTTTAGATATTTCAGCTGCCTCTATTTGTCTTAATGCCGTAGAGTTGCATATTGTATTATATACCTTAAATTCCTTTGTTTTTTCAACAACAATAGAAAGTAATTCCTTTAAGGCATTAAATGATTGAGTGGTTTGCACTACTATCCCAACTCTTGACTTTAAACCTTCTGGAATCTCTCCTCTGCCTACAACTATAGCATCTTCCCCGCTATAACTCAATATTGACCTAACCTCAGGATGGTCGCTTTCTCCAAGTATTACAACCTGATACCCTTCGTCATTTAAGAGTTTAGCATATTGCTGCGCCTTTTTTACAAATGGGCATGTGGCATCTACTATCTCAAGACCCATCTGTACCATCTTTTCCTGCATCTGCACAGTCACCCCATGAGTCCTGATTATCACTGCATCCATATCCTTAGTAGGCTCTTCTGTAGGATGTATGCCTTCTTGTTTTAATTTTTCAATCACCTGCGGATTATGGATTATAGGCCCCACAGTAAAGACATTTTTTTTATGTTTCGCCATATCAAAGGCAATGTCTACTGCTCTCTTTACGCCAAAACAAAATCCAGATCTCTTAGCTAATATTATTTCCATAGCCCTCTATTCTTAATTTCCTTCATCATCACGGTAACGGTTTGTTCAATACTGTTTTTTGAAGAATCTATCAAAATCGCATCTTGAGCCTGTTTTAGTGGAGCAGCATCACGCTGCGTATCTCTAAGGTCCCGCTCTGCAATATCACTTTCTATCTGCTCAAGTGTTATATTTGATGAATTATCCTTAATTTGCTCATATCTTCTTAAACTGCGCACTTTTTGAGAAGCTGTAAGGAAAAATTTAATGTCTGCATCTGGAAATACAACTGTAGTCATATCCCTTCCTTCTGCCACAATATCACATCCAATAGCGCAGTTTCTCTGAACATCTAGCAGCATTTCCCGCACAGGCGTTAATGCTGAAAAGACAGATGAATAATGGCTTATCCTTTCATCTCTAATCTCCGTTGATACATCTATATCATTTAGTAATACCCTGTCGTTTTCATATCTGATGGATATCTTCTTTAATGTCTCTGATATCTGTGATATATCAGTTTTTTCATCAAGTCCATGATGCAGCAGCCCTAATGCGATTGCTCGATATAACGCCCCAGTATCTAAGAATGCAAACCCTGTGAGTTCTGCAATCCTCTTTGCAATCGTGCTTTTGCCTGCGCCAGATGGGCCGTCTATTGCTATGACCTTTTTCATTATTTAATCAATCTCTCAAGCGTTGGATAGAATTCAGGAAATGAGATATCCACTGCTGATTTGCCTTCAATTAGAGTATCGCCTTCTGCAACTAAAGCAGCTATTGAGAGAGCCATTGCGATTCTATGGTCATTATGGCTGCTTACCCTTGCGCCTTTTAGATTAGTTTTTCCGCGTATTATCATCCCATCAGGCAGTTGTTCTACATCTGCGCCCATCTTAGTTAATTCAGTTGCCATTGCGGTTATTCTGTCTGATTCTTTGACTCTGAGTTCGCTTGCTCCAGTTATCGTAGTTGTGCCTTCAGCTTGGGTAGCTAATACTGCTATAATTGGAAATTCATCTATTAAAAAAGGAATTTGGTCTTCTTTTATTGTTACTGCCTTTAGAGCGTCAGGACACCCGCAGTTGAGAGAACCGATCTGTTCGCCAGATTTTGTGTTTTCATTAATTTTTTCAATGTTTGCGCCCATTTTCGTCAAAACGTTTAATAGTCCTGTCCTTGTAGGGTTCAATCCAACATTTATTATTCTAATTTCTGAACCTTTGATTATCTGTGAAGCGCAAATAAAAAAGGCAGCGGATGAAAAATCACCTGGGACAGTTATATCTACAGCATGAAGTTCTGTTGCGCCAGTTACTGAAATATTTAGACCTTCAACACTTATATCTGCCCCATATGCCTTGAGCATTTGTTCTGTATGGTCTCTTGACATTATTGGTTGTCTAATCACTGTTGTTCCTTCTGTAAGCATGGCAGCAAGTATTATGGCTGTCTTTACCTGAGCAGATGCTATAGGCATATCATAATATATCGGAGATAATCCTCCCCCCCAGATTTTAACAGGCGGATATTCATTATCTTCAATACTTGCATGCATGCGTCTAAGCGGTTTTATTACCCTTGACATAGGTCTGCCTCTAAGGGATTCATCTCCTGTTAAAACTGAATGAAATGGGCATGCGCTAAGCAGTCCAGTCAGAAGGCGTATAGTTGTGCCAGAATTTCCGCAGTCAATGACTTTATTTGGTTTTTTAAGAGAAAATAGTCCTGTTCCTTCTACAATTAAAAAATTCCTATCTTTGATTGATTTCTCTTCTTTTATATTAACGCCTAACTCTTTAAAGGCATTGATTGTGCTGATTGGGTCGGCGGCATTGAGAAAATTATGAATATAAGATTTTCCATTTGCTATTGACGAAAAAAATATAGCTCGATGGGAGATAGATTTATCTGGTGGAGGTATGATTATACCTTCTAATCTATTTACTTTATGTAAAGTTATAGTATCCATTTTTTTTAACGGGGTCAAGGGATTAATGGATAAACTTTTTACAAAAAAGTTTCCAAAAATGCCCCTTGCGGGAGTTTGAGGGCTTTGCCCTCAAGAAATTCCTTTTGTTCCCTTATACAAATCCTTTCTTAGTTTTTGAGCATTAGTAAGATTTTTCAGCAGTATTTCTGGATTGTCATTTTCCAGAGCGTCTGCTATTTCGTTTAGGTTTTCTTTAAATATTACAATATGTTTTAGGATATTATTTTTATTACACATAAATATATCTGTCCACATCTGCGGAGAACTCATTGCTATGCGAGTAGTATCCAGAAAGCCGTTACTGCAATAGTTCATATTATCAATGCCTATGTCAAAGACTGCATTTACTAAGGTATAGGCTATGATATGGGGTAGGTGGCTGATGGAGGAAACGATACTGTCGTGCTGCTGAGGGGTGAGGATTTTTATCTTTGCTCCAATCATAGCCCATAGTTCTTTTATCGTATTTAAGGCGTCAATATTCGTATTTTCTGTAGGGGTTATGATGACAGTTGCGTCCTCAAAGAGCGAGGGTTTAAGGGCATCAATGCCTGATTTTTCTGTCCCTGCCATAGGATGTACCCCGACAAAGTGTATCCCTTCGGGCATTATATCTTCAATTGCGTAGACAAGGCTTCCCTTGACGCTGCCAGCGTCTGTAACTATTGCGCCTTTTTTGAGATACCCTGTAAGAGACTTTACTATATCAATAAAAGTCCCAATAGGGCTTGTCAATATAACAAGGTCTGCGTCTTGGCATAATTCCTTTAAATTAAGCCCATAGTCATCAATAATGCCCCTATCCTTTGCTTGTATCAAGACATTTTCAGTCCTTCCATATCCGTAGACTTTTTCAGATAGACTAAGACGTTTGATTGAATGGGCTAAGGATGCGCCAATTGCGCCAACTCCTATAATAACTGTATGTTTAAACATACATTATATCTCTCTGCCTAAAGCCTTAGCAATAGGTTTAAGTTCCTGAATAAGCTGGGCAAACACCTTTGGTTTTAGAGATTGTTCACCGTCAGACATTGCCTCTGATGGATGCGTATGAACCTCTATCATAATCCCGTCAGCGCCTGCTGCAACTGCTGCCCTTGCCATAGGAGCTACAAGGTCCCATCTGCCTACCGCATGAGATGGATCAACGATTACAGGCAGGTGAGTGAGCTGTTTTAATATAGGCACTGCGCTTAGATCAAGGGTATTTCTTGTGGCGCGTTCATATGTCCTGATTCCTCTCTCGCATAGAATAACCTTATGATTGCCCTTAGACATTATATATTCAGCAGCCATAAGCCATTCTTCTATGGTTGCGCTTATGCCTCGTTTCAGTAATATTGGTTTGTCTACAGCGCCTACGTCTAGAAGTAAACGGAAGTTTTGCATGTTTCTTGCTCCAATCTGTATGACATCTGAATATTGTACCAGCAGGTCAAGGTCTTTAGAGTCCATAAGCTCTGTTACAATTGGCATTCCAGTCTGTTCTCTGGCTTCGGCAAGTATCTCTAAACCTTCCTTTCCAAGACCCTGAAATGAATATGGAGAGGTGCGGGGTTTAAATGCGCCGCCTCTTAAAAAGTTTGCGCCAGCGTTATGGACTTCATGGGCTATCTCAAGGAGAATCTTTTTATTTTCAACTGCGCATGGGCCAGCTATTAGGGCAATCTTATTTCCTCCAATCACTTGGTCACTTATCTTGATAACCGTATTTTCCTTGACCATTTCCCTGCTTGCAAGCTTATAAGGCTTAATTATACGCATTAGAGATTCTACTCCCTTCATAGCCTTTACAGAATCGCTTTCTTCTTCGGTTATATGAGACGTATCGCCTATAACGCCGATTATAGTGCGTTCAGTTCCCTTAGAGATATTTGCCTTTAGACCCTTTTTTGAGAGTTTTTCTACAACCTTATTAACTTCATCGTCAGTTACTGTTTTTTTAAGCACAATTATATCCACTATAAAACCTCCTTGAGTCTCTTTATAAATAGTTTATTTTCTTCTGGAAGACCAATCGTTACCCTGATTATGGTTTTTCCCATTGGTCTAATTATTATACCAAGCGCCAGAAGTTTGTTATTAATAATGTTAGAGTCTTTCTTCAGATCAATGTATATGAAATTAGCGTGAGTATTAACAAAAAATATACCCATATCCGTTAATTCCTTATTAAGATATAATTTTCCCTGATTATTTATCTCAATAGTTCTTTCTATATGATTAGTATCCTTTAAGGCGGCAATTGCCGCTGTTTGAGCTATGGTATTTGTATTAAAAGGCGCTCTAATCTTATTTAGTTGTTTTATCACAGCGCTATCGGCAATCCCATAACCTATCCTTAGACCAGCAAGGCCGTAAGCCTTCGAAAATGTCCTTAGAATAAGGATATCCTTGCCCTCTTTAAGATATTTTAGAGTATCTGGATAGTCAGTATCTGTAACATATTCAAAATACGCCTCATCCATAACGATAAGGATACCTTTAGGAATGCGGTTGATAAACTCATGAAATTCATCCTTATAAACGATAGTGCCGGTAGGATTATTAGGATTAGCAATAAAAACTATTTTTGTGCGGATAGTGATTGCATCAGACATTGCCTTTAAATCATGCCTATATCCTTTTAATGGAATCTTAATTGCAATTGAGCCAGCGGCAGTTACGGACATTGGATAAACAACAAATGCCTGCTCTGGCATTACAGCCTCATCAAGCGGCTGCATAAATGTCCTGACAGCAATATCTATAAGTTCGTTTGAACCATTGCCAAGTATTAGTTCATCTGTATTAACGTTAAGTAAGGATGACAGAGCCTCTTTAAGATAAAAACCATTGCCATCAGGGTATCTGTTTAGAGAATAATTAGAATTCTTAATGGCAGTCAAGGCTAGGGGAGACGCTCCAAGGGGATTTTCATTGGACGCAAGTTTAATAGAGCCTGTAATGCCAAGTTCCCTTTCAAGCTCTTCAATGGGCTTGCCAGGCACATAGGGATTGATCATATCTACATATTTTGGAACGGTTATCAAGTATTACCTCATAATAAAAAATAGTGAAAAGTGAAAAACTAAAAGTGAAAAACTAAAAGTGAAAAACTAAAAGTGAAAAACTAAAAGTGGAAAACTAAAAGTGGAAAACTAAAAGTGGAAAACTAAAAGTGGAAAACTAAAAGTGGAAAGCGCCGTTGGGGCAATAGCCCCAAACTCGTTTAATTTATTAACTGCTTTTCACTTTTCACTTTTAGTTTTTCACTTTTCACTTTCTTTTTAAAAATCCACAAGTGGATATGACCCCAAAACCTTTAAAAATACACAACGTTTTTCAACGTCTGCTATTGCTTTTTTTACCTTTTTATCTTCAATATGTCCTGCAATATCGACAAAAAATACATAGTCCCATGCCTTTTTCTTTGTTGGTCTGGATTCAATCCTTGTCAGGTTCAGTCTTGATTTTTTAAATGGAGTAAGGATTTCATGAAGCGACCCTGGTATGTCTTTTGCTGAAAACATTATTGAAGTCTTATCAGAACCAGTCCTGCCATATGAATTTTTTGAGATTACTAGGAATCTTGTCACATTGTTTTTATTGTCTTCAATATGCCTCTCAAGAAAATTAAGATTATATATCTTTGCTGCAAGTTCAGATGCTATTGCGGCCGTTCCATCTTCTTCTTTTGCTAAGGCAGCGGCAGCAGCGGTGCTTGCAGATTCGTATATCTGCACGCCTAACATATTATTTTCAAGCCATAATCTGCATTGCGCAATTGGCTGGGGGTGTGAATAAATCTTTTTTATCTTGGATATATCATCTTCTTTAGATAATAGATTATGTGAGATTTTTAGCATTATCTCAGAATATATCTTTAGGTCGCTGTCTAAAAACATATCCAGTGTGTAATTGACGATACCTTCATTGGAGTTTTCAATAGGCACAACCCCATAATCAGACTCGCCTAATTCAACATTCCTAAAGACCTTGCCAATGTTGTCCATCGGGAAGAATTTACATATTGAACCAAAATGTCTTATTGCTGCCTGATGAGTAAATGTGGCAGCAGGACCAAAATATGACACCCTTCTAACATTTGGCTGCTCTAAGGATAGAGAGGCGCAGAAAATCTCTTTAAATATAGCCTCAAGCATATCATTTGGAAAAGGTCCAATGTTTTTGGCTTTTAGACGCGTTAGAATCTCTAATTCTCTTTCAGGGATAAAATAATTAATATTTTGGCTTCGTTTTGTCTCAGCAACCTTAAGAACAATCTCCGCCCTCTGATTGAGAAGTTTAAGAATCTCTGAATCAATCTCGTCAATATTGTTTCGTAAATTAGTTAGTTCTTCCATATGTTTTTTTAAGTCAGTCTTAAAGTTCAGATAGTTTAACAATAATGTAAAGTTATAAGCAAGTGGAAATAGATAATGTTGTTTATTATATTTTTATTATATATGATAAATATTATTAAAATCAACTGAGTAAAGAAATTTTTGATTTAAAATTTGACTAATTTTAGCTACATTAGCTATTATAATTAAATGGAGGTAATATTATGAAAGTAGCAGCCACAGAAATTAAAAACAGGTTTGCAAAATATCTTGATGCTTCTTTTACTGAGCCAGTGACTATAAAACGGACAGGCAGGGAGGTCGCAGTGTTAGTTTCTATTGCTGAGTTCAATCGTCTTAAAGAAATTGAGTTTAAGTATAAAGATACACTTTTAAGTGAGGCAGGGTTAAAAAAGACCGAAAAATATATTTCTTTGAGGGGTATGATGAACGATAGCAAAATAACAGATAAAGACCTCAAAGAGGCTAAAGAGATATGGACATAACCATAGATACACATGCGCTTATATGGTGGATTGATGAAACCTTAAACAAAAAACTATCCAAAAAGACCTTTGAGATCATAGCAGAAGCGGAAATCTCAAGCATTATATATATTCCTATCATTATTTTGATGGAAGTTTTACATTTGATAGAAAAGGGTAAGGGCAATCTATTATTTAAAAATATCTTGGCTCAAATAGAAGCAAGCGATAATTATAAGATAGTCCCTTTTGATGTGAATTTATTAAAGATAGTTGAAACGGTTAAAGGCTTAGAGGCTCATGACAGGATAATTGTATCTACGGCTTTGCTTACTGACAGTGCGCTGATAAGCAAAGATAAAGAAATAAGAAAGGTTAAAGGAATAAAGGTTATTTGGTAGGGGGAAGATCAGTTTCTTGAGTATGTCTCTAATAAACTCGAAATATCAGTGACTGATACAATCCTGCACAGTATGGCGATGTTTTTTTGTTTTGTAAAATCTCTTCATAATCAGATACACAGTATTTATGCTAATTTTAAATAAATCTACTTCACCTAAAAAAGGCGTAAGTCTTGATAATGAAATTAAAGATATTACTAATAAAAATAATAATAAAGTTATTTGTAAGGCTTTAAATCAAAGACCAGTTTTTCTTAATAGATATCTTGAAGCCAGTAATAATCGAAAAGACAAAACAAGACGGAAACGACTATTTCAAGTGGCTATAGAGTTAATAAAGAGAGCCACAGAAGACGATATTACGTCTAAACAAAAAGAACAGTTTGGCATAGGATATAGCCTTAAAGGGTTATTGTTAAATGGCATGATTTTAAATGTTCACATTAGAGAGGAATCCGATAATAAAGATAAAAGGCTTTTTCTTATTTCTACCTTTCTTGATAAAATTAAAAAAGCCTAACTATCAAGCGCCTATATTACTATAGGAAAGAGACCGTTAGACTTTCAAGTTTTCTAAAGCCTGCTGGACACTATGATTACTCATAATGATTTTTCACCCTTTGGAAATAGAAAACCCACTACCTTTGTTATATTTATAATATATTATGAATATTAAACTTGTCAAGTATTTTTCTTCAAAAATTTTGAATTATTAGGATAGTTATATCCGAGACAATAAAATAGATTAAGAATGATCCGTTGTTTTTTATAGATTTAGATGTTTTTTGAAGATATCTTTAACTTGTAATTTCATTCAGCTTGCAGGGTGGTACTTCAAAAATAAAAAAATACCCCGTCTGCTAACGCATCCACCCCTTTTAAAAAAGGGGAATTTAAAACATGCAACTGTATTGCCCCCCTAAATCACTCTTTAAATTTGATTGACAAAATAAAGGAATTCTGGTATATATATTAATATGAAGGTTAAAACATCCATAACTATTTCAGAAGATAACATCAATCTTATAAATAATTTGCTTGCTCCTGATGGAAATATGTCTGAATTCATTGAAAAAGCAATTGTTTATTATATTAACTATATAAAGATAACTAAACGAGACATTCATGATTATAACATCTTGAACAATAATGCGGAAAGACTGAATATTGAGGCTGAGGATGTGTTATCTTACCAAATAGATATATGAGACGAGGAGAGCTTTATCGTGTATACAAAGGCACATCCAATGATCCCAAAAACTATCGCGTATTTGTAATAGTCAGCCGTCAAAATCTTATAGACTCAAAATTCTCTACAGTAATATGCGCCTCTATTTATTCTAACCATGATGGGCTTTTTACCCAAGTAAGAGTCGGTATTGAAGAAGGACTTAAACATGAAAGCAGTATCCATTGTGATGAACTTGTAAGCATTCAAAAAACACGTTTAACTGATTATATTGGTATACTATCCGAAGTAAAAATAAAACAATTGGACAAAGCCTTAAAGATTGCATTGACTCTTGATTAATATGTAGATAGTGAAATACATTTGCCACTTAAACAGTTAAGCTTTCTTTTAACAAAATTATTGAAAGAATGTATACAGACAATAGTAGGACAATATTTTTTAACCTTATTTATTAAAGACTTAGATGTTTCTTGAGGATGTCTTTAATAACTTTTGATATATCTTCTTTGGCTTCACCGCCCTGATTTTTAAGCTTTTCAATTAAAACTGGGTCTAATTCCATTGAAATGCAGTTTTCATCTGGGATTAATAGAAGATTTATTTGGCAGATTAATATTAATTGTAGCATGACTAAAATCAAATGATGGATGAAAAGAAGGCTGAAAGTTTCCAAAAGAAGGATTTGATGTCTCCTTTGTAATTTCTTCAGGCGTAGTTGAAAATAATTCGGCTAATGCCGCAATATTTTTAGTAGATGGATGTATTTTTAATTCATCGGCTAATTCTTTTTGTGAAAAACCTTTCTCCCTCATTATTTTTCTAACCTTTATTTCATCAATCTGCATAAAATGCGCCTCCTAATGATCTTATAGCCTTACGCTTTAATATCTTTATCATACAACATATTTTTACAAATAAAGACAATTTTTCACCCTATCAACTTGACCAGAGCAGCAACAATTGCAATGCCTGTTGTCATAATAGCGCCTAGTTTGATAGTCATTCTTAATTCCATTTCCTTAATATCGCGTGTTAATTTTGTTTCAAGTTCTTTGCTGTTATTTGTTAATTTTACCTCAAGCTCTTTTATGTCTCTTTTTAAAGAAGTTTCTACTTCAGTTATTTTTACGTCAAGCGTTTTTATATTTTGAGTTAATTTTACATCAAGTTCTTTTATCTTTAGAGTTAATTTCACATCAAGTTCTTTTATATTTTGAGTTAATTTCACATCAAGTTCTTTTATATTTTGAGTTAATTTCACATCAAGTTCTTTTATATTTTGAGTTAATTTCACATCAAGTTCTTTTATATTTTGAGTTAATTTTACCTCAGTATCTTTTATATTTTGAGTTAATTTTACCTCAGTATCTTTTGTATTTTGAGTTAATTTTACCTCAAGCTCTTTCATGTCGCGCTTGAGAGAGACGTGTACTTCGCTTATTTTTAAATCAATTTCTTTTATGTCATGAGTTAATTTTACCTCAAGCTCTTTCATGTCGCGCTTGAGAGAGGCGTGTACTTCGCTTATTTTTAAATCAATTTCTTTTATGTCATGAGTTAATTTTACATCAAGTTCTTTTATGTCCATTTTTAAAACAGCTTCTACTTCTTTTAAATCACGCGTTAAAGCAGCTTCTACTTCTTTTAAATCAGTCTTTGTGGCAAGTTGTTCTGTAATCAGGGCTGAAATAGTTTCAGCCTGAACCTCTGCCTGAGCTTCAGTAAAGCCTACAGACCTCAACTTCTTAGTATATGCCAATGTATCAAAAACCATCTTCGGCTTAGCGGTTAATGTCATCATATCTAATTATACAATATAAGGCTCTTAAAAACAATATTTAAAATGAAACCAGTTCAAATAAAGATAGATAACTGATTTTATTAATTATCGTAATCGCCTTTATGAGATAAAGACCTCTCCGCAGCTTTTTTTATAGCCTGCCTAAGCTCATTATCTTCTATCTTGACTCCTAGTGTATTGATAAATTCAATCTCTGAAGCATCTAATTTCTTTACAGGATTGCCTTCTGGTATATCGGCAATACTATGTTTTGAGACATTGCCAGCCCGTAATTTTATAGATTTAACGTTAAATGACACAAGCTTTTTAAGTATCTTTTCACGTTGATAAAATAATTCAGTCAGCCATATATTTGAGTCAACATTTATCACAAGCTGCCTGTCTTCAAGCAATACTGGCTCAGTATGTTGGGAAACAGGAATGTCAAAGAGTGTAGTCCATTGTTTTTTTATACGTAATAATTCAACGGAACTCGAAAGACCAACTTCTTTCGCAATAGACTCAAAAACAAATGAGGCTTTTTGAAGGTTTGAGTTTTTTTTGCGTTTCATAATAAATTAATTCTAAAAATCAATCCTCCAAATCACTTTCCAGTTCTTTTTCCAAATTATCAACTATATCGCTTTTTTAACCAACCCCGACCTCAAGCATCTTGTGCAGACATGGATTCTTTTAGTTCCTTGTTCTGTGACTGTCTTAACCCTTTGAAGATTAGGTCTGAACCATCTCTTGGACTTATTATGGGCATGACTGACTGTGTTACCAACCTCGCGTTTTTTTCCGCATACTTGACAAAGCGCCATGTAAAAACCTCCTAAATTAAAATAGATTAATTATATTATATCACATTGGGAACTGCTTTTTTTACATATTGGCAAACCCCTCAGTACATTAAATAATTATTACTGAATATTATTATATATTTAATTGCATAAATTAGTCTACATATGATAACATATTTATAGGAATGTTACAAGAGCCTGAAAGAACATGTATTTGTTGTCGCAGAAGAAAATCAAAGCATAGCTTGCACCGTTTTATCATTGATGGAGGCAGGTTAGTATTTGATAGAGAGAAGAAATTAAGCGGCAGGGGTTATTATATATGTAAACAATCAAGCTGTATAAAATTTTTTGACGAAAAAAGCAAAAATGGGATACGCTCTAAAAACTTGACAAAGATTTTAAAGAGAAAAATTGAAATGACTACTGGACAATTGAGAGAACTTGAGGGACTCTTGATTGAGGAGGATAAGGATTGATGGGAATAGTAAGAATAAATGAGTTGGCCAAAAGGCTTGGCGTTACAAATAAAGACATTATCACCGAACTTGATAAACTTGGAATTAGCGGTAAGACACATTCTTCTGGAGTATCTGATGATATAGTCACAAAAATGGAAGGAGTTTTCAAGCCGATCAAGCCTGAGCCAAGGCTTATTGTAAAGGTGCAAACAGGGAAGATTGAGACAAAGCCATCTTTTGCAAGACCATCTCACCCTTCAAAGATTCCTAATATTCCTGATTCATCAAATAATAAATCAACTTTTACTCCAGTATCTCGTTCATCAGAGAATACTTCTATTAATCAACCAAGACCAGGTAATGCCATAAAAAAAGTTATTCTGCCTACAAAGGTAGACCCAACAAGGCAAAGACCTCCTATTGATAGAAAGAGTCATTTTTCAGGCAGGCAAGATACTCGTCCAAAAGAGTTTAAGCCATCAACTCCGCAGTCAAAAGATTCTAAGCCTAGTTATCCGCAGTCAAAAGATTCTAAGCCTAGTTATCCTCAATCAAAAGACTCTAAGCCTGGTTTTCCTCAATCAAAGGTGTCTAAGCCGGAGGAGTCACGTTTCAAACGCACAAAACATGAGCAGCCTAAAGGTTTAGCAGGACTTCCTCAAAAAAATCAGCAAAGAAGATCGCAACCCAAAAAACAACAATCCAAAAGAACTTCGCCTAATGACAATCTGGTAAATTTAGATAAAATAATTACTGATCTATCACCGCTAGTTGGATATGATGCAAATTCCAAAGCAAGTATGCAGCGAGCTATTGATTCAATCAGAAAGGTAGATTATAAAAAACCTCAATATAAAGGTATTGGCAAAAAAGGTCAGAGACAAAGAATAAATTTTAGAAACGAACCGATTTCACAACCTTTAACGTCAACAGCCCCGAGAAGGAAGAACATTAAATTAGCTGAAGGCATATCTGTAAGGGAATTTGCTGAGGCAATTGGTCAGAAACTCCCTGATGTAATTAAAAAATTCATGGAATATGGCTTTACCCCAACCATAAATCAGCCAATAGACATTGAGGCATCCATACTTGTAGCAGATGCCTTTGGAATAAAGATAGAATTTGCTCCTGTTGAAGATATAGAGATGGCAGTGTTTGAAGAAGACGGCTCACTCTTGCTGCCAAGGGCTCCTGTTGTAACAATAATGGGTCATGTAGATCATGGCAAGACATCTCTCCTTGATACAATTAGAAAGACAAAGGTAACTGAAAGCGAGGCTGGCGGAATAACCCAGCATATTGGCGCATATAAGATTAATCTAAAGGGCAAAGATATTGTATTTCTGGATACCCCAGGCCATGAAGCATTTACAATGATGAGGGCAAGGGGCGCAAAGGTTACTGATATTGTAGTGTTGGTAGTTGCCGCTGATGATGGAGTCATGCCTCAAACTGAAGAGGCTATAAATCATGCAAACGCTGCAAACGTTCCTATAATTGTGGCAATAAATAAGATAGATAAAGAAAATGCTGATGTAGAGCGTGTCAGAAACGAACTTGCCGAGAAAAACGTAATATCTGAGGCATGGGGTGGCAAGAATATATTTGTTGAGGTTTCAGCCAAGAAAAAAATAGGTATAGACTTGCTTCTTGAGATGATATTACTTCAGGCAGAGATTATTGAGCTAAAGGCAAATCCAAACAAACCAGCCACAGGAGTAATAATAGAATCTCGTCTTGATAAGGGAAAGGGTCCTGTAGCGACTGTGCTTGTTCAGGCTGGGACTTTGCGTGTAGGAGATATTTTTGTAGCAGGCAATGATTTTGGAAGGGTCAGGGCATTGCTTGATGATATGGAGCATAAGATAAAAGAGGCGACTCCTTCAACTCCAGTTGAGGTAATCGGATTTACGTCGGTTCCAAATGCAGGTGATATATTTACGTCAGTGCCTGATGAAAAAAGGGCAAGACAGATTACTATAGCCCGCAAGCTAAAGGATTTTAAGGGCATAACATCACATTCTAAAAAATTAAATCTTGACGATCTCTATGCAATGATCAAAGAAGGCGAGATCAAGGAATTAAATATAATTATCAAGGCAGATGTGCAAGGCTCAGCAGAGGCAATAAAGTCCTCAGTAGAGGCTATTAAACATGAGAAGGTCAAGGTCAAGGTAATTCATACATCAGTTGGCGGGATAAATGAATCAGATATAATGCTAGCATCAGCTTCTAATGCCATAATAGTAGGTTTTAATGTAAGGGCAGTTCCACAGGCGGCAAGCATTGCTGAAAAAGAAGGCGTTGAGATTAAGTTTTATAATGTAATCTATGACGTATTAAATGATATAAAGAAGGGCTTAGAAGGTCTGCTTGAGCCAACATTTAAGGAAAAGATATTGGGACTTGCTGAAGTAAGGCAGAATTTCTTTATTTCAAGGCTTGGGACTATTGCAGGGTGTCATGTAACTTCTGGAGTTATACAGAGGGCAAGTGATGGGGCAAGAGTTATAAGAGACAGCATAGTTATATTTGACGGAAAGATAGATACCCTAAAGCGCTTTAAAGATGACGTAAAAGAGGTGCATTCTGGATATGAATGCGGTTTATTGATTGCTAATTTTAATGACATAAAGGTCGGCGATATCATAGAAAACTATTCAATAGAGAAGATTGCGGGAAAATTGTAACCATTTGGGGCAAGGGTGAAGACCCATTTCAAAAAAGCCCTAACCCCGATTAAGTCATGGTTATTGACTATTATAGAGAGACGTTGTAAGTGAAAAGTGAAAAATTAGAAACAGTTAAATAAAAATCCCCGCCGCAAGCAGCGGGGTATTCAACAGAATATTATTTTATATTTCGCCACAAGTGGCGGGGAATAAAACCCCAAGAGATTTAAATGCTTTCCACTTTTAGTTTTTCACTTTTCACTAGTATTTATTATGGATTGGTATAATATAAAAAATGCAGCCATATAAAAGATCTACCCGCGTAAGCGATTTAATAAGAAAAGAGGTTTCGGAGGCTATTTTATATAAGCTGAAAGACCCAAGGCTTGGATTTATTACTGTAACTGAAGTGGATATGCCTGATGATTTAAAGTTGGCAAGGGTATTTATCAGTGTATTTGATCGTGAGACTACAGAATTAACGCTTGAGATATTAAACAAGGCATCTTCATTTATCCGCAGAGAGATAGGACGGCATCTGAAACTGCGGACTATCCCTATAATAGAATTTATTAATGATAATGCGATTGATTATGGGATGAAGATGGACGCCTTGATAGATAATGCTAGTGAAAATAAGCCGCATTGATCTTACCCAAACATTTAGAAACTCAAATTGATCCTTGATTCTAACTAGGGCAACATATTTTTGATCAATTTTAGGTTAGCAAAACCAGTCTCTGTGGTGAATTATAAATCTATTTTTCACTTTTCACTTATTTCTTATACCCAAAAACCAATTTCCCACCCTTTAACCCAACCTTAACCTCTCCGCCTTCCTTCAAATCATCAAATAATATTTTTTCTGTCAGTTCATCCTTTATTTCCTTCTGGATTAACCTTGCTAAAGGACGCGCCCCAAACTTGCGGTCATAGCCTTTTTCTGCCAGCCACTCTACAGCCTTGTCATCTATGGATATATTAATCTTTCTTACACTCAATTGAGCATCCAATTCTCTGATAAATTTATAGACTACCTTTATCATGCTGAGGCGCTCCAGCGACTTGAATGTAATTGTATCATCTATACGGTTTCTAAATTCTGGACTAAACAACTTTTTTATTGCTTCAGTGCTTTTCCCAGGGTTTTCTGCCCCCCTGTTTCCAAAGCCAATGGAATCCTTGTCCATCTCTCTTGCCCCTGCATTTGTGGTCATGATGAGAATTACATTACGGAAATCAGCCTTTTTGCCGTTATTATCCGTAAGGGTTGCATGATCCATTACCTGTAAGAGTATATTAAATATATCCTCATGCGCCTTTTCTATCTCATCAAGTAAAAGCACGCAATATGGATGTTTTTTTATCTCATCTGTTAATAATCCGCCTTGATCAAACCCTACATATCCTGGAGGCGCTCCAATTAAACGGGCAACTGCATGTTTTTCCATGTATTCACTCATATCAAAACGTATAAAATTAATCCCCAAGACATCTGCTAACTGAATTGAAATCTCAGTCTTGCCTACGCCTGTAGGACCAGTAAATAAAAACGACCCAACTGGTTTTTTAGGCGAACCAAGCCCAGCCCTTGAACGTTTTATCGCTTGAGACAACGCATCAATTGCCTTATCTTGTCCATAAACACGCTTCTTTAACTCATCCTCAAGGAGTTTTAATCTATCCGTCTCGCTGGTTGATACGTTTCTTGATGGAACCTTTGCCATTACAGATACCACTTCTTCTATTAAGGTCGTGGTTACGGTCTGCGTATCTTTAAATTCTGGGGAGAGCTTTAATAAAGCGCCCGCCTCGTCCATTACATCTATTGCCTTATCTGGCAGGTATCTGTCATTTATGTATTTTGAAGAAAGCTCAACTGCAGCCCGCAAGGATGCAGGAATAAACTTCACGCCATGAAATTCCTCATAATACGGCTTTAGACCCTCAAGTATCTTTATCGCATCCTCAACCACAGGCTCTCCAATCTCTATCTTCTGAAAACGCCTTGAAAATGCCCTGTCTTTTTCAAAATGATTTTTATATTCCTCATATGTGCTTGATCCTATACACCTTAAACGACCATCGCCAAGTATCGGCTTTAAGATATTTGAGGCATCCATTGAACCGCTGCTTGTAGCCCCTGCCCCAATTACTGTATGAATCTCATCAATAAAAAGTATAGCCCCTTTGACCTCTGAAATTGCCTTAACCGTTGCCTTAAGCCGCGCCTCAAACTCTCCTCTATATTTAGTTCCTGCTAGTAATCCGCCCATATCAAGTGAAAATATCTGACAATCTATCAATGATGACGGAGCGTCATTATTATATATCCGCTGAGCAAGCCCTTCAACCACTGCCGTCTTACCAACGCCTGGCTCTCCTATCAATATGGGATTATTTTTTCTGCGTCTGCTTAATATCTGAATAATTCTTTGTATCTCATTCTCTCTGCCAATCAGAGGGTCAAGCAAACCTTTGGCTGCCTTGTCAACTAGTTCAGAGGTAAATAATTTAAGAGGGTCGCGCTCTTTTTGAGTCTCCTGCTGAGTATCTTCATCCATTCCGTCATAATCATCGTCTAATAATTTAGGTATCCCATGCGACACATAATTCAACACATCAATGCGTGTTATCCCCTCTGATGAAAGGAAATATACAGCGTGAGAATCATTTTCAAGATATATAGAAGCTAATACATCACCTGCGTCTACCTCTTGTTTGTTTGCGGATTGAATATGGAGCATTGCCCTTTGAATTACACGCTGAAACCCTATTGTTGGTTTTGGTTCGTATTTCTTATCACCTTTAATCTTAGGAATGTGTTTTTCAAAGAACTCCGTAAGAGATGTCTTTAACCATTCAATATCCCCTCCGCAGTTTGAGATAATATCAATGCCCTTTTCATCTTGAAGCACTGCGTAAAGTATATGCTCTACAGAGATGAATTCATGATGCTGAGACTTGGCTTCTTTTATGGTCGCCTCAATAGTTGATTCAAATTCTTTATTTATCATCTTACACCTCTTCCATAACGCATTTGAGAGGCATTCCATTATCTTGCGCAAGGGTATTAACGGTTAAAACCTTTGTCTCTGCTATATCCCTAATATATGTCCCGCAAACTCCAGAGCCGTTATTATGAACGCTTAACATAATCACCTTAGCCTCATTGCTTGATTTATTGAAAACATCTTCAAGGATTTTAACTACAAAATCCATTGTAGTATAATCATCATTAAGCAGGATAACCTTATATAGAGAAGGCTCTATCGTTTTTTGCTGCTCAAAGATTTCTGCGCCTTCTTTTGAATCAGGCAGATTAATTCCCATTTTCTTATTACACACCTTTTAATTTTAATAGCTTATTTTAGCATATTTTTTAAAATCACTCTATGATTATTTTTAAATAATTTTTTTTCACAAAAATAAATTAATTGAGATTGAAATAATCATAATTGTATGCTATACTACTTTATGATTGCAACAGAAAAAGCAGAGATAAAGCAGATAGTAGTTGAAGTACTTGAGGAAATTGCCGACCGCAGTGGTCCGCCTGACCGCTTAATGCTATTCCTCTATCAATTCATTGGCGACTTCAAAGACTTCCGAAGTGAGATGATCAATTTTAAGACAACCACAGTGGAAAGGTTTGATAAAATTGATGAACAATTTAAAAATATTGATGAACAATTTAAAAAAGTTGACGAACGATTTAAAAAAGTTGACGAACGGTTTGATAAAGTTGACGAACGGTTTGATAAAGTTGACAAACGGTTTGATAAAGTTGAGGGACGGCTTGATAACATTGAGAAAAACATGTTTACCAAGACGGACTGGTCAACTGAAAAGCTTCGTCTTATTGAAGGCATTAGCGAGGAATTCACTCGAATAATTAAGGAAAATTTTAATAAATAGTAACACCCTCCCCTCCTATTATTCTATCCATTTACAGATATTTATGATTTTTGATTTTTAAAAAACAAAAAAGCTTTTCTTGAATGCTTTCAAATCATAAATCTAAAATTTCATAATAGCTTTTAAAGATATAAGTATATTATAATACCTTTATAAAAAATAAAAATATTTCAGAGGGGTCTAAGCATAATGATTAAAATAGCGCCTGAAGGATGGCCATTTATTATTGGTTCAGCTATATTGGGGATAGCAGTATTTTTGATTTGGCATAATTGGACAATTGCTATTCCAGTTATTGTTCTGCTTTTTATGATATTTTTCTTTAGAGACCCAGAAAGAAATATTCCAAGTGACTCAAATATCATAGTCTGCCCTGCGGATGGGAAGATAATCAAGATTGAAAAGATGTATGAACATGAATATCTAAAAAAAGACGTCATAAAGATAAGTATCTTTATGTCACCATTTAATGTCCATATAAATAGAGCGCCTTTTAATGGTATTGTTATTGGAGTTGCGCATAATAAGGGAGGCTTTTTTGCGGCATATAAAGATGACGCCTCTATAAAAAATGAAAACATCGCTATGATTATAAAGACTATTAAAGGAGATATCCTTGTCAGACAAGTTGCTGGATTTATTGCAAGAAGGGCTGTTTGCAGGGTAAAGCCAGGCGATACATTAAAAACTGGAGATCGTTACGGCTTGATAAAATTCAGCTCAAGGGTTGATATCTACCTGCCTCAAAATGTGGAGATTTCAGTAAAAATCAATGATAAGGTAAAATCTGGTGAAACTATCATTGCTAAATGGCAACTAAATAAGTGAAAAGTGATAAGTGAACAGTGAAAAACAGTTAAAACAATTTTTATTTAAATGCTTTCCACTTTTAACTTTTAGTTTTTCATTTTTCACTAGTTATTAACCCTTGGAGGATAAAGAATCTTGAAAAAAGGTGTATATCTACTGCCAAATGGGCTTACGCTTTGCGGGATGTTCTTTGGATTTTATTCCATACTTTCATCCTTTAACGGCAATTATATTCATGCAAGCTGGTCAATATTTATAGCTATAGTATTTGACGGACTTGACGGATGGGCTGCAAGGCTTACGCACAGCACTACAAGATTCGGTATAGAGCTTGATTCCCTTTCAGACCTTGTCGCATTCGGAGTTGCTCCAGCAGTCATGGTATTTGGATGGACGCTTAATTCATTTGGCAAACTTGGATGGGCAGCATCGTTTTTATATGTAAGTTCTGGAGCGCTGCGCCTTGCAAGATATAATATCCAGATGGGCTCGTCAGAAAAAAAAGCCTTTGTTGGAATGCCCATACCAGGGGCCGCTGCAGTACTTGCCACTATGGTTATATTTTATGATTATATGTGGGGATTAAAGATTAATGGCACAACTGGTTCAGAAAAAGATTATTATATATTAATATTAACCATAGTATTAGCAATTCTTATGATAAGCACATTAAGATTTCACGGCGCAAAAGAGATAGATTTAAAAGAGAGAAGACCATTTGGCGTACTGATAATAATAATGACTATACTTGTCATTATCCTCATAAGCCCGCCTATTGCATTCTTTATCTTTGCAACAAGTTATGTGATAATAGGTTTAATTGAAAATATCTGGCTATTTTATAAAAAACTCAAGAAATAAAGCATTTATGATTTATGATTTAAAAAAACAAAAAAGCTTTTCTTAAATGCTTATAAATCTTAAATGTAAAGGTAAAGATAATGTCAAAACGAATAATTAAAATATTTGATACTACACTTAGAGACGGTGAACAATCACCTGGCGCCACAATGAATGTGGAAGAAAAATTCCAGATTGCCAAATACCTCCAGCGTCTAAGGATTGACATTATAGAGGCAGGTTTTCCAATTGCCTCGCAAGGCGATTTTGAAGCAGTTGAAAAGATTTCAAGAGAGATAAGAGGGCTTACGGTTGCAGGGCTTTGCAGGGCTAAAGACATTGATATTGACAGGGCTGGTGAGGCTCTTAAAGATGCTGAAAACGGAAGGATTCATATTGTTATTGCAACAAGCGATATTCATCTTAAACACAAACTTAACATGGATCGCAGTCAAGTTATTGATGCCTCTGTCAGGGCAGTTAAGCGCGCAAGGAATATACTTCCAGATGTGGAATTCTCAGCAGAGGATGCAACCCGCTCTGACTGGGATTTTCTGTGCAGGATAACCGAAGAGGTCATAAAGGCTGGCGCAGGCACAGTAAATATCCCTGATACAGTTGGTTACACAGTTCCTCAGGAATATTTTGAGCTTATTACATATCTTATGAATAAAGTTCCAAATATAGACAAGGCAATTATCTCAGTACACTGCCATAATGACCTTGGGCTTGGCGTTGCTAATACCCTTTCTGCTATTTTAGCAGGTGCAGGACAGGTAGAATGCACTATTAATGGAATTGGAGAGCGCGCAGGCAATGCCTCTTTGGAAGAGATAGTGATGACCCTTAAAACGCGTCCTGCCATCTATAATGCAGACACTAATATTGTTACAAATAAGATTTATCAGACCAGCCGCCTTGTTTCAAAGATAACTGGAATTGTAGTGCAGCCAAACAAGGCAATCATTGGCGACAATGCCTTTGCGCATGAGGCAGGGATTCATCAAGACGGAGTCCTCAAAAATCGCTCAACATATGAAATAATGAAGCCTGAAGACATAGGAATTCCAAGCAATAAGATAATTCTTGGCAAACACTCAGGCAGACATGCCTTCAAGGTCAGGCTCAATGAATTGGGTTTTGACCTCAGCGTAGAGGATATTGACAGGGCTTTTGAAAAATTCAAGGGTCTAACGGATCAGAAGAAATATGTCTTTGATGAAGATATTGAGACCATTGTCTCCAAAGAGATATCAAGGATTGAAGAAACATATCAACTCAAAGACCTAACAGTCTCTGGCGGGCTGTCTTTGAAGCCTAAGGCTAAAGTTGTAATTGATAAGCATGGAAAAGAAAAGGAAGTAGAGGAAATCGGAGATGGCATGATAGATGCTGCCTATAAGGCAATTGCCAAGATAACCAAGACTAAAAGCAAACTCATTAAATTTGAGGTGCAAAGCATTACCTCTGGCACTGATGCAATGGGCAATGTTATTGTTATGCTTGAGGAAAAAGGACAGATTGTAAGAGGTACTGGGGCGCATGTGGATGTTACGGTTGCTGCTGCACTTGCATATATTAATGCAATAAATAAATTGGAACTAAGAAAGAATCGCTCTGAAAAGTTACACAAAAAACTTGAAGATGTTTAATATACTTTAAAGGTTTTCATATAGCTGAAAGTCCCGGGCCCGGGTCTCATTGCTGCTTACAACCAATAGTACTTACTGACATTAAATGGATAAAGACCTTCTTCCTCTTGACCTTCTTTCTACAGGCTCAACATTTTTAATAGCGCTTACTGTCTCAGTCCTATTAGACTGGCTGATACTTGCCTCCTTCGAAACACCGTTATTTTCATCACCAAGCAAAAGCATTAAGCCACATCCTGCTAATACGATTAAAAGTACTACTAACTGAGTGAAATTTGAAATCATCTTTTTCATTGTGCTGCCTCCTGTTATATTATTAGTTTTTTTATTGCTAACTTAATAATACTAACAATGCAAGATGCGTGCCAGATGAATTATTCTGTATTTACAGGATTACCATGGTTTAAATGACAGTTTTTTGACTTTACAAAGCGGGCAAATCCAATCTTCTGTCAAGTCTTTGAATTCAGTGCCTGATGAAACGTTGTTTTTTTGATCGCCTTTGATAGGGTCATAGATGTAACCGCAGCCAAGACAGATATATTTTTGCATAATGGTATAATCCTCTATTTATGATTTTGATTAATTCTATATAATTATACATGATTCAATGTAAAAAAGGAAAATAGGTTGTTACTATTTTCTTATGTCTTCCATCAAATTCTCCAGAGATTATCCGTAACAATAATTGTAAATAATGTAAAAAATTGAAGATTTCACCGTTAAGATAATGTTAAGATAATTTTGAGTTTATTATACTGGAAATAATAATAACAAATAATGAAGAAGATAATAATAAAAGGCGCAAGAGAACACAATCTGAAAAACATTTCCTTAGAGCTTCCAAGAGATAAATTTATTGTATTGACAGGTATCTCAGGTTCAGGCAAATCAACTCTTGCATTTGACACTATTTATGCAGAAGGTCAGAGGAGATATGTAGAATCGCTTTCAGCATATGCTCGACAGTTTTTAGGACTCTTACATAAACCTGACGTTGATTCTATTGATGGTCTTTCTCCTGCAATCTCAATAGAACAAAAGACAACCCACAAAAGTCCTCGCAGCACAGTTGGAACAGTTACAGAGATTTATGATTATCTAAGACTTCTCTTTGCAAGGATCGGAACTCCATTTTGTCCAGAGCATAATATTGAAATAATGACACAGTCGCCTGAACGTATTGCTAAAAGAATAGAACAAGATTTGAATGGACAAGTAACTGTTCTCTCTCCTATAGTTAGACAGAAAAAAGGCAGTTACGTAAAATTATTTGCTGAGCTAAATAAAGAAGGTTTTACAAGAGTGCGGGTAAATAAAAAATTCTATCGTACTGAAGATGAAATAATCCTTGAAAGATATGAAAAACACGATATAGAAATAGTAGTAGACAGGATAAGAAATACAGATAATATGCGGCTGAGAGAGGCTGTGGAGATTGCCCTCAAAAAGTCAGAGGGACTTGTCATTGCTGTTGATACCGAAGAAAATGAGCGCATCTATTCTGCAAATATGTCTTGTCCTATATGCGGGATTGCCTTTGAGGAGTTGCAGCCGCGAATGTTCTCTTTTAATAGTCCATTTGGAGCTTGTGAAGAGTGCAATGGTCTTGGCGTAAAGATGAACTTTGACCATGATTTAATAATTCCAGATAAAAATCTTTCAATAGCAGAAGGCGCAATCCATTTATATAGAAATGCTGTAGACGGCTGGAGGGGACAATATCTTGCAACTGCTTCAAAACATTTTGGTTTTAATGTTAATACTCCCATTAAAGACCTTACTCCCGAACAATATAATGCCATGATGTATGGCTCTAATGATAGGATAAAGTTTTCTATGAATATGAAAAAGGGTGAGGCGAACTGGTCTCATACTGGATCATGGGAGGGACTAATACCTCAGTCCGAAAGATTGTATAAACAGACAGATTCAGATTATAGACGTAAAGAGCTGGAAAAGTTTATGCAAGTTTTTACTTGTCCATCGTGTCATGAATTACGGCTTAAAAAGAAGGTATTGGCTGTACTAGTATGCGGGAAGAATATTATAGAGATAACGATGATGCCCATAATAGAATGTATAGATTTTTTCAATACCCTTAAACTTACACAAAAAGAAGGCGAGATTGTCTTTCAAATACTCAAAGAGATAAAGGACAGGCTTAGTTTTCTTGAACGAGTCGGGTTAGGCTATATAACTCTTGCCAGAAATTCAGGCACATTATCAGGAGGTGAGGCGCAGAGAATTAGGCTTGCCACACAGATAGGTTCTAATCTTATGGGAGTTATCTATATTCTTGACGAGCCTTCTATAGGGCTTCATCAAAAAGACAATCATAAACTCGTTGATACCCTTCATAAACTTCGCGATTTGGGCAATACTCTGCTTGTAGTTGAACATGATGAAGATACTATACGCAGCGCTGATTATGTTGTAGACATTGGCCCTGGAGCTGGTATTAATGGAGGAGAGATTACTGCCAAAGGGACGCCTCTACAGATTGAAAGAAACAAAAAATCTCTAACTGGTCAATATCTAAGCGGTAAATTATATATAGATATACCAAAAAAACGAAGGGAAAATGATAAATATATAAGATTAAAAGGGTGCAGGGAAAATAATCTCAAAAACATTGACGTAAATATACCAATAGGGCTTCTCACACTTATAACTGGAGTATCAGGGAGCGGGAAATCAACTTTAATCTATGATATTTTATACAGAGGATTGAGTAAAAGACTCTATAGCTCTAAAATAAAGGTTGGTGACCATGATGATATAATATTTGACCTTGAGATAGATAAAGTAATTGTTATAGATCAAAGTCCAATAGGCAGAACCCCCCGCAGTAATCCTGCTACATATATCAAGGTATTTGATGAAATACGGAAGGTCTTTTCAATGACAAAAGAAGCTAGGTACAAAGGTTTTGAAGCAGGTCGTTTTTCCTTTAATGTAAAAGGAGGCAGATGCGAGGCTTGTCAGGGTGATGGACTTATTAAAATAGAGATGAATTTTCTACCAGATGTCTTTGTGGAATGTGAGGAATGTAAAGGCCTCAGATATAATACCAGTACCCTTGAAGTTAAGTATAAGGATAAATCAATAGCGGATGCGCTTAGAATGAGTGTTGAAGAGGCATTAGCTCTGTTTATTAATATACCGCTAATAAAACAAAAGCTTGAAACGCTTGTCATGGTAGGTCTTGAATATATAAAACTTGGACAGAGTTCAACAACTCTTTCAGGTGGAGAGGCTCAAAGGATTAAACTTACACGTGAACTCTCAAAAAAGGCAACAGGAAAGACCGTATATATATTAGACGAACCAACTACTGGGTTGCATTTTCACGATGTCAAGAAATTGATAAAGGTATTAAATGATCTTGTTGAGATGGGGAATACTGTTATAATTATTGAGCATAATCTGGACGTAATCAAATCCGCTGATTACATAATTGACCTTGGGCCTGAAGGCGGGGAACTTGGAGGATATGTTATAGCTGTTGGCACTCCTGAAGAGATTATAAATGTAGAAGAGAGTTATACTGGAGAATATTTAAAGAAGTTATTGAATAAACACTAACAATCTAAGCTAAACGCTCAGCCGCAGACATGGGCGTAAGCAACACGCCCCTATAATGCCCACATATTACTCTATATCTTTTCAATAGCAACCATAGACACATCATCTACAAAATCAGCATCCCCTTTCCAATCGACTAACATCAGTTCAAGGTTATGGATCATCATTTCCATAGGGGCTTCCTTATTTCCTTCTATAAATTCAATCAGCCGTTTTTCTGAGAATTGGACATTTTCAGTGTTTATACAATCTGTAATCCCATCAGTATACACAAAGAGCCTGTCTCCTTGATTTAGAGGAAATTGTTCTACATCTTTATCAAACTTTACTGTTGGAAGCATCCCAACAGGCAGACCTCCTTTTTCTAAGAGAACCGCTTCCCCATCTTTGGGTAAAAAAATTGGCATTGCATGTCCAGCGCGCAGAATATTGAGGATATTTGTTTGAAGGTTAATCATTCCATAAACCATTGTAAAATACTGCGTAGTGCCTTTTGCTCTTTGGAAACGTTTATTTATCTCTTCAACCGCTGACGCTGGCATCAGCGTTTGATGATAAGGCGGTTCTGGGATTAATCTCTTTAATGGACTAAGCTCAACGGGGAAAGGCAAAAGGGTTTTACTTAGATTAAAGGAAAGAAGCGCCGCAGGAAGCCCATGTCCAGTTACGTCAAGCAGATAAAAACCAATATTCTCTTCATCAAGTTTGAAATAATTAAACATATCACCGCCAAGAAAGCTTGACGGTCTAAATATCCAGCTAAATTTATACCCCTTAATCACCGCAGGGGCTGGCAGCATCTTTTTTTGGAGGTCACCCGCAGCTAACAGGTCTTTTTTTATGATACTATACGCCTCTTTCAACTGATCTTGCGCAGCAGTTAATTCATTATAATATGATTGCTCAATAAATAATCCGCAATTAAGTTCTTTCATCTGAGCTATCAGTCCCTTGATATACTGACGTTTGATGATTGAGCCATGCTGCGGGGCTATTGTCTCAATATCTAATTTCTCAAACTGACGCAGACCATAAACCAATATCTCCTTTGAAGGCATATACGCCTCATGAAAACCCTTTATCTGCTCAAAATACGTCTCGTCTGCATAAAACGACCATTTATCTGATACACCGCCAAATATATCGCTTGAAAAAAGGGTTTTTGTCTTGGAGTCATATGTGGCAATTGCCCCAGGGAAATGAAGATACGGAGTAAATACAAATTGCAACTCCCTGCCGCTTCGTAATTTTAGGGTAAAATCATGGTCGTCTACACAATAATATGGGGATTTGATGCCGTAATGTTTAAGTAAAAAGGTTGTTCTTGTGTGGGTTACAACCTTGACCTCTCTTCCAATAAGCCACTCCCACTCTGTAACCCCTGCGCATAGATCAGGGTCTTGATGATGCAAGACTATATGAGTTACATTTCCTATGTCAATAAGAGAACGAACCTTCTCAAATATCTTATCTTGATTTTCCAATGTGCCTATATCAAATAATATTGCCTCATCATTATCAATCAATAAATATGGATGACACTTAAATGGGTCATTTTCGTCAATAGACCCTACCCAAAAAATATTTTCTGCTATCTCAACTGGCTTGCTTAAATCAATTATTTCATTCATGACTTTGTAACATCCTCCAAAAGTTTTTTGATTGTAATATGCAGCTCTGGATGTATTACATCTGGCGCAATCTCATTTAGTGTCCTTAATGCAAACTCCCGCCTATGTAACTGCTCGTGCGGTATGCGCAGTTTGTCATCTATTATTATATCATTTTCATATAATAAAATATCAAGGTCAATAATGCGCGGGCCCCAAACATAGGTCTTAACCCTTCCGAGCCTTTGTTCTATCTCAATAAGCGCATCTAACAATCTATCAGGGTCAAGAGACGTGCTAATCTTTACGCACATATTTATAAAATCAGGCTGGTCTTGAATTCCCCATGGAATTGACTCTATCATTGATGAAGAAGACTCTGCCTTAATCCCATATTCGCCCAATAAGATAACTGCCTTCCTGCAATTTCCCGCCCTATCGCCTAGGTTTGAGCCTATTCCTATATAAGCAGTTTTAAATCCATTTACCTCTGCCATTTAACCTTTTTAATCCTTGCAACCGCCTCTTTAAGTCTATCAAGACCGACAGTCAGCGCAAATCTTATAAAACCTTCTCCGACAGCGCCAAATCCGCTGCCAGGGGTTGTAAGCACGCCTGTCTCGTTTAATAATAATTTGGTAAACTCCATAGATGTCATTCCTTTTGGTATAGAAGTCCAAAGATAAAAGGTAGCCTGAGGTTTTAATGGTTTTAAACCTATCTCAATCAGCCCTGCGTATAAGACATCCCTTCTCTTTTGATATTTTAACCTAATCTCATTTAATCTATCGTCAGAAGTTTTTAGAGCGGCAATTCCAGCCTCCTGTACAGCCTGAAAGACGCCTGAATCTATATTTGTCTTAATCTTGCCTAATCCAGCAAGAATATCGCTGTTTCCAACGGCAAATCCTATCCTCCATCCTGTCATATTTATGGTCTTTGAAAGGGAATGAAATTCAATGCCAACACTTTTGCTCCCTTTAATTTCAAGAAAACTAAGAGGTTTTTTATTATCAAAATAAATCTCTGAATAAGCAGCGTCATGGCAGATAATAAGATTATGACTTAATGCAAAGTCTATTGCATTTTCATAAAAATCCCTTGTGGCTACCGCAGATGTTGGGTTATTAGGATAATTTAAAAACATCAGCTTTGCGCGCCTTAGGATAAATTGAGGAATAATGTTAAAGTCAGGCAGATAATCATTCTTTGCTTTCAAAGGCATCTCATATACCTCTCCGCCAGCAAACTTAGTTCCAACTGCATAAACTGGATACCCAGGGGATGGGACAAGCGCAACATCTCCAGGATTTAAAAAGGCAAGCGGGATATGGCCTATCCCTTCCTTTGAGCCAATCAATGTCAATACCTCGCTATTTGGATCAAGGGTCACCTTAAACCGCCTTTGATACCAATCTGAAACAGCCTTACGAAATGACAGCATTCCAACATAAGATGGATACCTGTGATTTGCAGGGCGCATCGAGGCAGTATGTAATTCATTAATAACATGCTGAGGTGTAGGCAGGTCAGGGTCGCCAATGCTCAAATCTATTAAATCTGTGCCACTCTTAAGAGATTCCTGCTTTAATCTATCAATCTCAGCAAACAAATAAGGAGGCAGACTCCTTACCCTGTCAGCCAGTTCAATGCTAATACCTCTCTTCATAAAACCTCCTAATTAAATGAAAACATAATAACTATTCACCACAGAAGCACAGAGGTCACAAAAAAAATATTTAATCATAACACTTTGGCGCAAGATTTAAGACCCGTTTCAAAAAAGCCCGGAACCTGATTATTTATTTAATTCATTTATCTTTTTCTCAGTGTACTCTGTGTCTCTGTGGTAAATTCATTGTCTTTTTTTCACATATTATATAATATAACAAAATTCCTTATATTTCAAGCAATAATTCCTCCGCCAACAACTATGTCTCCTAAATAAAAAACTGCGCTCTGACCCTTTGACGCTGCCCACTGCGGTTGATCAAATATCAGCCTGCCCCCGCCGCTTCCATCAAGAAGTAATTGACAAGGACTTTCTTTCATCGTAGAACGAAGTTTAGCCTGAATCTTAAATACAGGGATACCTCTACGTAGGGGCAGGTCTTGCGCCTGCCCTGACTCCACATCAAAATTAATATCTTTTATGCTATTAATATCAATAAGCAGATGGATATCCGTGAGATTTACCTCTGTGAGATATAGGTCTTCTTTGCGAGCCAGAATAATGGTATTTGAAGATACATCTATCGCTTTAACATAAAGCGGTCTGTCTGAGGAGATTCCAAGTCCCCTTCTTTGTCCAATGGTGTAACCAAATATGCCGTTATGCCTGCCTATGGTATTACCTAGCATGTCTAAAATCTGTCCCTGCAACTCAATCTTAGGGATATAATCCCTAAGAAACCCTCTATAATCATTATTATCAATAAAACAAATCTCTTGACTCTCTGGTTTATTGGCTGCTGATAGTTTGATATCTGCGGCAATCTGGCGGATGCGTCCCTTTGTGTATTGCCCAAGAGGGAATACGGTTTTGCTTAAATGCTCCAATGTTTGGGCATATAAAAAATAAGACTGGTCTTTGATAGGATCAATGCCTTTTTTAAGGATTGGAGTTAAGCCATGCTCAATATTGGCATAATGACCAGTTGAGATGTATGCAATCCCAAGCCTTTCAGACTCCTCAACTAATGAGGGAAATTTGATAAATTTATTACATAAAATACATGGATTTGGAGTGCTGCCGTTTATATATGAGTTTACAAATGGATCAATCACCTTGTCAATAAATTTAGTCCTAACATCCAGAGAATAATGTTTTATCCCTAGCGTTAAAGCGGTATTTTTTGCCTCATTAATAGCATCAAGGGAACAGCAAGAGGTACTATTCATTTTGTTCCTAGTATCCCATATGATAAGGCTCAAGCCTGAGGTCTCTAAGGGTCCAAGACCCCTCAAAGCCAAATTTTTTAAAAGATAAACCGATACAGAGGAATCAACGCCTCCGCTCATGCCGACTAATACTTTATTCATTTCCCTTTTATTATACAAAAGTGTTATAGTTAATAGAAGATATAAAATCACGATTAAAGGAAGACAATGGAATCCTTCATATTAGCAATGCTTTGTGAGATGATTGCCGCATTTATTTTAACATCAATAACATTTATTAAGTTGATTATATTTACGATTGATAATACAAAAAACGATATAGAGTTGGCAAGGCTAAAGCAAATTCTTGATGGTAGAAATACTTAAACCCCCAAAAAAAACTTGACAAAGAAAAAACTTTTTGTTACTCTTATGATAGTAATTACTTGCTTACAATTAATAGGATAAAAATTGAATAAATATTTTAATAATTTCAAGATAATCTTAATATCCTTGATTATATTTACCGCTGGCGCAATATTGCTGCCTGATATTAGTTCTGCCCTGACACTAAGAGAAGGACTTGAAATTGTCACTTCTCAAAACAAAGACGTTCTTCTCTCTCAGATAGAGGAAAATGCTGCCCTTGCGCAGTTATCTAAGACTCAATCACAATATTATCCAAGACTTGACATATCTGGAAGTTATACGGTACAAGCCTACCAGCCTGAGATTAATTTCGGGAGCAGGTCTATTCCTATGCAGAATCAGAATTACGTAGCCTATGGAGTCTCTTTAAGTCAGACAGTTTATGATTTTGGGCATACAACTCATTCCGTAAATACTGCCAGTTATTATGCTAATTCTAACTCTCTTAATATAAAGGTGGTTAAAAACACCATAGCGCTTTCATATATTATGGAATATTATGGAATCCTCAATGCAGACCGCATTATTGCTCTGTCACAAATACAGGTGAAAAACCTTGAGGCGCGCCTTAAAGACACAATAGAATTAAATAAAGAGGGGCTGAATACAAAAAATGATGTCCTAAAGGTTGAGGTTGTTTTATCTGATGCCCGTCAGACACTTTTAAAAGCCGAAAATATCCGCAGCTTAGATGAGTCAAGGATAAATAAATTATTATCTAAACCATTTAACACCAATCTAACAGTTGAAGATATTGGGAAAGAGCCAGAGATTAATTATACCCTTGACATAGCATGGGAGATAGCAGAAAACGAAAGGGTTGAATTAAAGGCTATGAAGGAAAAAATCAGCGCAAAGGAAGAAGAAATTGCAGCAACGGATTCTGAATATTATCCTAATATCTTTGTATCTACAGGTTATCAACGTCTTCAAAACGATTATATGGTCAAAGATGATAACTGGTCAATTATGGCAGGGATTAAAATGAATCTATTTTCAGGAGGTTCTACTAAATATCAATCACAAAAGACAAATGAAGAACTCAGAGAACTGAAATTAATCAATGAAATCACCTTACAAGATATAAAATTACAGGTGCAGGACGCATTTCTTAGCCGCAAACTTGCAGCGCAAAAGCTGGAGGTCTCAAACACAACAGTTGATCAAGCAAAGGAAAATCTGCGAATCTCAGAGATTCGCTTTAAAGAAGGCATAGGCACAAGCACTGATGTCTTAGACGCTATAACATTGCTTAATAAGGCTGAAACAAATTACTGGAATTCTGTTTATGAGATTAAAATATCTCTTGCAAGATTTGTCTATTCTATTGGTATGGATATCGTTTCACAATATTGTTCACATTAATGCCTTAGGGGGTTGGGAGCTTTACCCCCATCATAATAGTAGAGGCAGGTCTTGCGCCTGCCCTGAATAAGGCATAACATATGAAATTATAGGTTTGGGTGTTCCCAACAATCCAAATATTAGGGCAGCTACAAGCGCTGCCCCTACTAGAGGTAATAATATAATGGCTGATGAAATAAAAGAAAGTAATTCAAAACAAAATAATAATTCTCAGAAAAAACGCCGAGCTCTTAAGATATTTGGCGTTATACTTATAATTGGTTTTGTCATAGGTTTTGCTTATCTTCAATACAAAAAAGATCGTATATCTACTGACGACGCCTATGTCGAGGGGCCAATACATATGATATCTCCAAAGGTCTCAGGAGAGGTGACTAAAGTCAATGTATCAGGCAATCAACTGGTAAAGGCAGGCGATTTGTTGGTTGAAATAGACCCTGAGGTATATCAGCAGCAACTCAAAGAAGCTGAAGCCGGTGTAGCGGTTGAGACAAGACTTCTCACTGAAATAGAGGGAGCTATAAATGTTCAACACAAAAAGATACTAATATCTGGAGCTGGTATAAAGGGCGCAGAATCAAGAAAGAATGAACTCAATGCAATGTTAAGCGCAAGGATTTCTGATTTGAAGACCCGCACAACGCAGCTTTTACAAGCTGAAATTGATTATAACAGGGCAAAGAATCTCTACGAAAAGGGAGTCGTGCCAAGAGATATGTATGATAAGGCAAAAACAGCCTATGATTCAACTCTATCTGAGCAGAAATCAGCAGAGGATATAAAAAAGCAGGCTGAGATAGCGATTACATCTCAGGATCGCTCTATAACTCAGGTTGAATCACAGAATAAGGTAGATAACGCAATTCTTTCCCAGCTTGAAGACACTATATTAACTCAAAAAGAAAAAATAAATAGAAGCAAGACACAAGTTGATATGGCAAAGATTAATCTATCTTATACCAAGATTTACACTGCAACTGCTGGATATATCACGAAGGCAAACGTAGAAGTCGGCAATTATGTAAGGACTGGTCAGTCGCTGATGGCAATTGTTCCATTAAAAGACATCTACGTTGTCGCTAATTTCAAGGAAAATCAGATGACTAGGATAAAACCAGGTCACAGGGTAGAAATAAAGGCTGACGCCTATCCAAATAAGATTTTTATGGGTAAGGTTGACAGTATAATGAGCGGAACTGGAGCTGCCTTTTCTCTATTCCCATCTGAAAATGCAACTGGTAACTATGTCAAGGTAGTGCAGAGAATACCTATAAAAATAGTATTTGAAAAAGAAACTGGCGCAGAAGATACATTAAAAATCGGGATGAGTGTAGTTCCGACTGTTATTATTAAATGAAAAAATTTTAGATTTATGATTTTAGATTTATGATTTAAAAAAAGATTTGTTTATATGCTTTTAAATCAAAATTCATAATTCATAAATTTTTCCAACGCCATGGAAGACACTAATAAATATTCTAAATGGATAATAGCATTAGCCGTAATGCTGCCGACATTGATTGAGATTATAGACACATCTGTTGTCAATGTATCTCTAAATCATATTAGAGGCTCATTATCAGCAGGCATTGATGAGTCCACTTGGACAATAACTGCTTATCTAGTCTCCAATGCAATTGTAATTCCTATGTCTGGCTGGCTTAGCCGTTTGATCGGCAGGAAGAGATATCTTATTATTTCAATAATAATATTTACAACAAGTTCTTTTCTCTGCGGCTCTGCGTGGTCTCTCCATAGCTTGGTATTTTTTAGGATTTTGCAAGGCATAGGCGGCGGGGGTCTGGTTCCATTATGTCAAGCAATATTGCTTGAGGCATTTCCTCCAGCAGAGCATGGCATTGCTATGGCGATATTTGGTTTAGGCACAATGTTTGGGCCAATCGTTGGCCCTTTTCTTGGCGGCTGGATAACGGATAATTGGTCTTGGCGCTGGATATTCTATATAAATATCCCTATAGGAATAATTGCAGTAATATTAAATTATGTTGTAATTCAAAACCCTCATTATATGAAAAAACAGAAAATGACAATTGATTACTGGGGGTTGATATTTCTTATAACTGGATTAGGTTCAATTCAATATATCCTTGACAAGGGGCAGCAGGATGACTGGTTATCGTCTCCAAAGATTATGACATTATCTATAGTATTTATTATTTCTATAATACTATTGATAATTAACGAACTCTACCATGAACATCCAATCATAAATCTAAGACTATTTAAAGACACAACCTTTACAATGGGCAATTCGATAATGTTTTTTACATTTTTCAATCTATTTGGAAGCATAGTCTTACTTCCTATATTTTTAGAATCCGTGATGGGTTACACTTCATTTGACGCTGGACTTGTGTTAGGGCCTGGAGGACTTGCAACCTTATTTTCTATGCAGTTTGCAGGGAGGACGATAAATAAAATAAATCCAAAGCTGCTCTTAGGAACTGGGATAATTATTTGTTCTTTTACTACGTATACAATGTCGCAGTTTAATCTTCAAGCTGATTTTTGGACATTTGTAATGCCAAGGATAACTTTAGGGCTTGGCATGGGTCTAGTATTTATCCCTCTTACATTATCTACTCTTTCTCATATACCTAAAGAAAAGATGAGTGAGGCGACATCTATATATAATCTGATTAGAAATATGGGCGGAAGCGTAGGCATTGCCTTTAGCACAACGATGATAGCTAGAAAGGCGCAATATTTTCAGTCACAACTAGTTAGCAATCTAACGCCGCTTAACTCCTCTTATATAATTTATCATGACCGCCTGACATCGTTTTTTAGCGCTAAGGGGCTTGACAATGTGAACCCAGATGGGATGATTTATAGAGAGTTGATGCGTCAATCAAATACGCTTGCATTTACCGAGACATTTCTGCTTTTATCCATAATGATGTTAAGCGTGCTAGTGCTTATAGCATTTATGAAGATAACTAAATCACACGGGAAGGATGTGGCTGCGCATTAACGGCAGATAATAGTGATGACTGCCATAAGCGTCTGAAAGCGTAGCATAATATACCAATATAACGGAGTTTTGCGGGAGTTCTATTATAGACCCCAATCTTCCCGATTATTATTTTATGTGTTGTTTTCATTTGTAGATATCTCATTCAAAAATAAATCTAAAAGACAAATCCCTAATTTGATAATTATTACTTCTAAAAGCTTCAATTTCTTTAAGTCTTACAATTTGCCAACCTTTATTATTTAGATCATATGTTTCTAAAGTTAAGTTTGCTCGCTCTTGGTCTTGAGGCGATGCGTTTTTATTAATATCAATTGTTCCCTCTTTAGAATTAAATGTAAAATACCTTGAAAAGCTATAATCATCTCTGTCAGGTTTTAAGAGTTTCTTATCATATTTAGCGCCTCTAGCTTTTTGACATGTCATACAACATAAAAATAGATTGTGCCAAACAAAAGCAAGTAATGGAAATCTACTCTTTGGTCTAAAATGCTCAACGGTTCTATTCGCTTTACCAAACAAAGGATAACTATCACAAAAAGAACAATGGTTATTAGTCATATTCTCTAACTCTATTCTAATTGCTTGATATTTGAGATGTTTATGAAATCCTAATTTCTTTTCTTCAAATTCCCTTCCCCACTTTATATAATTTTCCTTCAAAAAATCAGGGGCTTCTGTCATGTATATCTTTATCACAATTCTATTTCTCTCCCCGTTATCCTTTTTAACTGTCTGAGATCTCTACCGATTATATCCCCTATCTCCGTACTTTTAAAAGCAAGTTCAGTAGCAAGTTGAACAAATTTATTGTTTTCATTATCATTTATAATATTTTTCATATCTAACATTTTATTCCTTAACTCATAAAACTCTTTAAACTTATCTTCTGTTTCAGGAGCAAAAGGTTCTTTTACATTAAAGGTATCGGCTAAAACATATGAATAACTATGACCAGCATTAGAGTCTTCAACACTGATTAACATGGATTTATTATCCACTATATCAAAAGAATAAACCCTTGCATCACTGACTGAATTTACAACAAATGGAGAATGGGTAGAGACAAATATTTGGGCATTCGGGAACAACTTCTGAACTGCTGGCAGGATTTTACGCTGCCATTTTGGGTGTAGATGCATGTCTATTTCATCTAAAAAAAGGATAAAATTTCGTTCAAAAATGTCTATATTATTATCATACCAATTGATTAAATCCATCCGCATGGATAGATTGCCAATCCAGCTTATTATAGATTTTAGACCATCTGGCAGAATATCAAAGTTTAATATTTTTCCCTCTGTAATTAACTTCAATGCTAATGGTTCAGTCTCAAGTATAAATTTGATATCTACATCAGTAATCTTCTTTATCACCTTTTCAATCTTATCAATTGAACCTCTAAACTTATTAGCCTTTAATTGATATTTATCATTTCTTGATAGGGCTTCCTTAGTTATTATATTTGCCAGCCATTGAATTAGTTGTGTTGAATTATGAGAAGACGTAAAAGACAATACACCATTAAATGGATTATCAGTTATCTCCTGTATAGAATTTATATTATACGATGTTATTGTTCTATAACCCGAATATGCAAAGGCAACAAAAGTAAAAGATAGGGTTTTTATATATGGCTTATAATTTGAGTAAGAATTTACATATTTACTTACAGGATAAGAATCATTCCGAGTTGATTTCCAATAAATCCCATCAAATTCCATTATTTTTAGAAAATTGCTATTACCTGAATCATACGAGATATTGATTTTTTCATCATTTTCAAAAACTATATCACAATAAGAACTAACTTTATTTTTAAATCTCCTACCAATATTTTCTTTATTCCCTGAATTCAAGGCACTAGCCAACGCATAAAGGATTGTACTTTTACCAACTCCGTTAGTCCCTGTAAAGATATGAATCTCAGCCTTATCTTTGTTCCCGCATTTTTGAAATTCTAATAATAGATTTTCAAAAGGTCCAATCTCATTTAGATATAATTTTTCTATTCTCATAACTCAAGTTTCGCACCCCTCTGCCTCATTGAAAATGAGCAAAGATGATAAAAAATACTTAATAGAATCAACTAGTTGTGTAAAATGTTTAGTTATTGAACTATCTATATTTAACCTATTTGACATATTATACATTTCTTCTGTTATTAAATCAATGACTATTTGGCTTGCAGAAATATTTTTCATATCAACCTGAATAGTTTTAAATAATTCGCCAAGTGTTCTTGGCGAATTTTCATATCTTAAGGATACAGAAAGAAAGATATATCTTATAAGAGCGATTGCGCTTGAGGCGAAGATACTATCAAAATTTCGGCTTTGTTCTTTGCCAAGATAAAGATGTTGTTTACATTCCTTAAAAAGGCTCTATTGTCCATCTTATTGCGTAGATATTTAGAATCTCTTCTGAACTCAAATCAATGTCAGTGGACAAAACTGCACCCCATTCTTAGTTTATACCTTTTGAAGGCTGCTTTTTTATAGTATTTTTTCTCCATTTTCTATTATAGACCCCAATCTTTTGATTTTCCATTTTTATTTGTTATCAAAAGTTCAGCCCCGCCGTCAACATTTCTAATTGTTATAATTCCACCCATGTTTGTTTCAATAATAGTTTTTGACTTCAAGACCCTATCATTCTACTATCATTCTAAACTTTAAACTTATAAATATTTCAAAAAATCTTCTATACTTAATCCAGAATTACGAATTAAAGCTCTAAGAGTTCCAATAGACAATTCCTTATGTTGCGGAATAGATAGATTGGCCCTCTCCCCTTTTTTAACCATTACAACATGACTCCCTACCTGTCCCATAACTTGCCAGTCATATTTTTTAAAAACCTTGACTGTTTGTTTACCTGAAATACCATTTAACCTGCCCATATGTTTAACTTATACCGATACTATAATAGGCTGTATATTCAATTTTTGTGGCAAATCGGAAATTGCCTTTTTATCTTCAGCCCATAGCCACGCAGTAATAGCTTCCTTCATATTCTCAAGGGCATCATTTTCGTCTTTACCCTGAGATACACAGCCAGGAAGCGCAGGACACTCAGCAACAAACCATCCATCTTCTGCTTGCTCTATGATTACATGAAAAAGCATAATTTTATCCACCTTTTATTATTTTAATTTCACATTATAATTATAACATCTTTAATTTTATAAAATATAGAGGGGGTCAGAAAATATAGAGTATAGAGGGGGTCTATAATAGAAAATGGAGAAAAAATACTATAAAAAAGCAGCCTTCAAAATGTAAGCGGTTTAAATAGTGACAGCTACCATTTAAGGCGGCAAATATAGAGGATGGGGTTCGACATTAGACATTGATTCATTTGTTCTTTGTCAAAAGTCAAGAACCCTCCCCCGTTATCTCTTCATTTTCTATTATAGACCCCAATCTTTCTTCTTTTTTGCCACCTTAAATGGTCGCTGTCCCAATACTGTTCGGTATGAAAATTGCAAAACCTCTATTAATCAATAAATATTTTTATATTTTTATGTATCTGATTATTTGTAACAGTATAATTTAC
>Ga0315281_10000448_pt1 | contig 57103 bp, 61 predicted proteins | sample YL17G07_0_MG_FD_204540 | JGI IMG/M metagenome (GOLD analysis project Ga0315281, IMG submission 204540) | Sediment microbial communities from Yellowstone Lake, YNP, Wyoming, USA - YL17G07_0 | ecosystem: Environmental > Aquatic > Freshwater > Lake > Sediment | place: USA: Wyoming | collected...
CCTCCAGGCCGCCGGCGCCTCCCGCGAGACCACGACCGCCCCGCCTCGCACCGGGACCCCCGCGGGGCGCCGCGAGGCGCCCCTCGTCGGTCCGCCCCTCTTTACAGGGGTTTTACGAAGGTTCGGCGCAGGTTTGCCGATGGAACGGCATCTGAACGTGTGACCGAGCCACTCCTCTGGAGGAATGATGAAGCTGAAACTGATGGTCCTGTCCGTCGTCTTCGCCGCCGGCGTCTTCGCCTCGTTCGCGCTCGCCGGGGACGGCAAGCACGCGAGGAAGGCCGACGCCTGCCGTGAGGTCCAGATCTCCGGGACGATCGCCCCGCAGACCCTGGCCGTGACCGTCGACCGGGCCAACGCGAGAAGCCTCATCCCGGCGGGCACGCAGCTGAGCCTGGCCGTCGGCTCGACGGGCCAGACCGTGCGCGTGACGGCGGAGGCGTGCGCGACGGGCACCGGCTCCTCGCTCGCACTGACCGTCAAGCAGGTCGAGCTCCGGCCCGTCAAGGTGAGGCCGGTCGAGACCGGGCAGACGACCACCGCGAAGCCGAACGACCAGCACAAGGGCGACGACGGGCACAAGGACAAGAAGGGCGGCACGACGACGTCCACCGGCACGACGACGACATCCACCGGGACGACGACGTCCACCGGGACGACGACGACCGCGCCGGCGACCACCACCGGCACGACCACGACCACCCCGTAGGAACGCAGGCCTCTCGGGGACGGTGCCCGGCCTTCCGGGCGCCGTCCCCTTTCGCCTCTGGACGGACGGGGGGCAGCGCGCTACAGTTCCCGGAGCCAGTCCGACAGCCGGCCGCGGGCTCCGCTTGCGGTAAAGGGGTCGTTTCCGGTACCCTTGCGGGTTGCGCCGACGTTCCGCACGTCCGCGTGCCCGCACATTGCCCGCCCGCCCGCATTCAGCTGAGTTCGCACGTCCCAAGGGAGGCTTTTTCTATTGACCACCAAGGTCGCATCGCCACGCGCGCGCAAGTCCTTTTCCCGGATCGAGAACGTCCTCGAGCTCCCGAACCTGATCGACATCCAGATCGCCTCGTTCAAGTGGTTCCTGGACGAAGGCCTACGGGAGACCATCGACGACATCTCTCCGATCGAGGACTACACAGGGTCGCTCGCGGTTGAGTTCGGCAACTACATCTTCGGTCAGCCGCAGTTCTCCATCAAGGAGTGCCGCGAGAAGGACCTGACCTACCAGGCTCCGCTCTCGATGACCGTCCGGTTCGTGAACAAGGACACGGGCGAGATCCGCGAGCAGACGGTCTTCATGGGCGACTTCCCGATGATGACCGAGTTCGGCACGTTCATCATCAACGGCACCGAGCGCGTGATCGTCACGCAGCTCGTCCGCTCGCCGGGCGCCTACCTGATGGAGCCGAAGGACGCGACGAAGCAGGTCTTCACCGCGAACCTCATGCCGAGCCGCGGCTCGTGGCTCGAGCTCGAGATCGACAAGAAGGGCATCGTCTACGCTCGCATCGACCGCAAGCGCAAGCTGCCGATCACGACCCTCCTCCGCGCCCTCCCGGCCGAGGATCCGACGACGGGCTTCCAGCTCGACACGTCGACGAACGAGGCGATCCTCGCCCTCTTCGGCAACTCGTCGTACATCGTGAACACCCTCGAGAAGGACCCTTCCACGCGGGAGGAAGAGGCCCTGATCGAGGTCTTCAAGAAGCAGCGCCCGGGTGAGCCCCCGACGCTCGACAACGCGCGGAACCTCCTGCGCGCGCTCTTCTTCGACCCCAAGCGCTACGACCTGACGAAGGTCGGCCGCTACAAGCTCAACCAGCGGCTCGGCGTCAAGGTCCCGGAGGACACGCGCGTCCTCACCACCGAGGACATCGTCGCCCTCGTCAAGAAGCTGATCGCGCTGCCGGTCAACCTCGGCGTCCCGGAGGACACGAAGGACTTCGCCGCCGAGGCGTTCGGCATGCCGCGCGCACCGATCGCCTCCGAGCTCGACGAGTACGAGCACTTCGGCAACCGGCGCCTACGCACGGTCGGCGAGCTGATCCAGGAGGCGTTCCGCGTCGGCCTCTACCGCATGGAGCGCGTCGTGCGCGAGCGGATGACGACGGAGGACGTCGACACGATCACGCCGCAGACGATCATCAACATCCGTCCGGTGGTCGCCGCGTTGAAGGAGTTCTTCGGCTCCTCGCAGCTCTCGCAGTTCATGGACCAGACCAATTCGCTCGCCGGGCTCACGCACCGGCGCCGCCTCAGCGCCCTCGGCGCCGGCGGCCTCACGCGCGAGCGCGCGCCGATCGAGGTGCGCGACGTCCACCCGACCCATTACGGCCGCATGTGCCCGATCGAGACGCCGGAAGGCCCGAACATCGGCCTCATCGGCTACCTCGCGTCGTACGCGACGGTCTCGGAGTTCGGGTTCATCCAGACCCCGTACCGCCGTGTCACCGGCGGCAAGGTGACCGACGAGATCGTCTACCTCGACGCCGTCGAGGAGTCGCGCTACACGATCGCGCAGGCGACCGCGTCCACCGACCGCAACGGCAAGCTGCTCGAGGCCGCGGTGCTCTGCCGCTCCGCCGAGGGCGAGGCCGTGACGGCCCCGCCGAAGTCGGTCGAGTTCATGGACGTCGCACCGGCGCAGATCGTGTCGGTCTCGACGGCCCTGATCCCGTTCCTCGAGCACGACGACGCGAACCGCGCGCTCATGGGCGCGAACATGCAGAGACAGGCCGTGCCGCTGCTCGTGCGCCAGGCGCCGCTCGTCGGCACCGGCCTCGAGTACCGTGCCGCGGTCGACTCGGGCGACGTCCTCATCGCGCTGCGGGCCGGCACCGTCGTCGACGTCGACGCCGACAAGATCACGGTCGAGGCGAAGGACGGGCGCGACAACTACACGCTCACGAAGTTCATGCGCTCGAACCAGGGCACGCTGATCCACCACAAGCCGGTGGTCCGGCTGGGCGACAAGGTGAAGGCGGGCGAGGTCCTCGCGGACGGCAGCTCGACCGACAACGGCGAGCTCGCGCTCGGCGCCAACCTGCTCGTCGCGTTCATGCCGTTCGAGGGCTACAACTTCGAGGACGCGATCGTCCTCAGCGAGCGGATCGTCAAGGACGACATCCTCTCGTCGATCCACATCCACGAGTACGAGATCGACGCTCGCTCGACGAAGCTCGGCGACGAGGAGATCACCCGCGACATCCCGAACCGCTCGGAGGAGTCGCTGGCGCAGCTCGACGAGCGCGGCGTCGTCCGCATCGGTGCGGAGGTCGGCTCGGGCGACCTGCTCGTCGGCAAGGTCACGCCGAAGGGCGAGACCGAGCTGACGGCGGAGGAGAAGCTGATCCGCGCCATCTTCAAGGAGAAGGCGCGCGAGGTGCGCGACACCTCGCTCAAGGTCCCGCACGGTGAGGGCGGCGTCGTCATCGACGTCAAGACGTTCTCGCGCGACGCGGGCGACGACCTGAGCCCGGGCGTGAACGAGCTCGTCCGCGTCTACGTCGCGAAGAAGCGCAAGATCGCGGAGGGCGACAAGCTCGCCGGCCGCCACGGCAACAAGGGCGTCATCTCGAAGATCGTCCCCGAGGAGGACATGCCGTTCCTCCCGGACGGCCGCCCGGTCGACATCGTGCTCAACCCGCTCGGCGTGCCGAGCCGGATGAACATCGGCCAGGTGCTCGAGACGCACCTCGGCTGGGCCGCGGCGCACGGCGTCTTCCACGAGAACGGCGACCGCAAGACGGAGGACGACAGCTGGAAGGTGCGCCGCCAGGTGATCAACGGCGGCGACCCGAAGGCGATCGCGACCCCGGTGTTCGACGGCGCCACGCCCACCGACGTCGACGACGCCCTGATCGCGTGGACGGAGCAGAACCCCGACTCGCCGATCAAGATGCACGTCGACCAGAAGCGGGCGCCCGGCCGGAAGTGCTCGGGCAAGGTGCAGCTCTTCAACGGCCGCACCGGCGAGCCGTTCGAGCAGAAGGTCACCGTCGGCTACATGTACATCCTGAAGCTGCTCCACCTCGTGGACGACAAGATCCACGCGCGGAGCACCGGCCCGTACTCGCTCGTCACCCAGCAGCCGCTCGGCGGCAAGGCGCAGTTCGGCGGCCAGCGCTTCGGCGAGATGGAGGTCTGGGCGCTCGAGGCGTACGGCGCCGCCTACACGCTCCAGGAGATGCTCACGATCAAGTCCGACGACACGGTCGGGCGCGTGAAGGCGTACGAGGCGATCGTCAAGGGCGAGAACATCGCCGAGCCGTCGATCCCCGAGTCCTTCAAGGTGCTGCTGAAGGAGATGCAGTCGCTCGCGCTCGACGTGCGCGTGCAGTCCGACGACGGCCGCGAGGTCGAGGTGCGCGAGGAGGAGGACGAGCTCCTGCGCGCAGCCGAGGAGCTCGGCATCGATCTCTCGCCCGGATCGCTGCGCGCCGTCGGCCGCACGCCGACGACGGAAGAGCTGGAGGAGGGCCAGGAGCGCGTCGACCAGGACGGCGAGCTGTCCCTCCCGGCAGACGAGTCGCTCGGCGACCTCGACGACGTCGAGGTTTCCGCAGACAAGGAAGCCGAAGAAGAAGTAGAGGCTGAAGTCGGCCCACTGGGCGACAAAGACCTCGTGGATCTCGAGCTGGAGGACTGATGTCCTCCACCCCGAGATCCACTACAGAAAATCTGAGAGACGAAGGACGACGAGGAGCGAAGGTGCCAGAGACTTCTACTAGCGGTTTCGCCGCAGGCGAAGACGCATGATCGACATCAACGAATTCGATGCGATTCGGATCGGGCTCGCCTCGAGCAAGCAGATCCGCGACTGGTCTTCGGGCGAGGTCACGAAGCCTGAGACGATCAACTACCGCACGCTGAAGCCGGAGCGTGACGGCCTGTTCTGCGAGCGGATCTTCGGGCCGACCCGCGACTGGGAGTGCTACTGCGGGAAGTACAAGCGCGTCCGCTACAAGGGGATCATCTGCGAGCGCTGCGGCGTCGAGGTGACCCGGCAGAAGGTGCGCCGCGAGCGCATGGGCCACATCGACCTCGCCGCGCCGGTCTCGCACATCTGGTTCTTCAAGGGCGTGCCGAGCCGCATCGGCTACCTGCTCGACCTCGCTCCGCGCGAGCTCGAGAAGGTTCTCTACTTCGCCGCGTCGATCGTCACCGCCGTCGACAACGAGAAGCGCGCGGCCGACGTCAACGCGCTCGAGGACCAGGTCAAGGCCGAGTCCGAGCGCATCTACGTCGACCGCGACGAAGCGCTCGCCGCACTCGAGGACCGCCTCGCCCGCCGCCGCGACTACTTCGCGAAGGGCAAGGAGCGGAACTTCGACGAGGACGACGACTTCTGGGCCCGCGGCCTCTCGAACTGGGCCGAGGAGCAGGGCCTCCCCGCGCTCGAGGACGTCCGGCGCCTCGTCAGCAACCTGTTCGTCGAGCTCGTCGGAAAGATCACGACCGAGGACTCGAAGAAGATCCGCGAGCTCGTCCGCAACGCCGCGATTCGAGACGACCGCCGGCTCGCGCCGCGGGAGCTCGAGCAGGTCGCAGCGGCCGCGGAGCAGATCCTCGCGGCGATCCTCCCGCTCGAGAAGGAGCTCGCCAAGGCGACCGGTGCGAAGAAGGGCGCGATCACCAAGCACATCCATCGCATCGTCGACACGATGCTCACGGGCGACGAGGTCCATCCCGACGACGTCGAGATCGTCTCGGGCATCGACGTCAAGAACCTCGACAAGGCGCGCGACCTCGGTGCGGGCCTGCTCAAGGACGTCGTGGACACCTGGGAAGAGGGCCAGGACATCCGCGAGCTGACGAACGACCTCTGCCTGCGCACCGACGGTCGCATCCAGAAGGAGGATCTCGACGCGATCATCCAGTGGGCGCTCAAGGTCCGCGAGATGTACCTCGACATCGAGTCCCGCCGCGACGACGCGCGCGAGGCCTCGGTGGACTCGGTGCGCCGTCTCGAGCAGGTGTGGCAGCTCTTCCGCGAGCTCGAGCCGAAGATGATCGTCAACGACGAGCAGATCTTCCGCGAGCTGAAGGACCGTTTCGGCTCCCCGTACGGCTTCGGCGTCTACTTCCGGGGCGGCATGGGTGCGGAGGCGATCCGCGACCTGCTCAAGGATCTCGACCTCACGAACGAGGCGGCGATCCTGCGCGAGCAGATCCGCACCGGCAAGGGCCAGAAGCTCCAGCGCGCGATCAAGCGGCTGAAGGTCGTCTCGGCGTTCGTCACCTCGGAGAACAAGCCCGAGTGGATGATCCTCGAGGCCGTGCCGGTCATCCCCCCGGAGCTGCGCCCGATGGTGCAGCTCGACGGTGGCCGCTTCGCCACGTCCGACCTGAACGACCTCTACCGCCGCGTCATCAACCGGAACAACCGCCTCAAGCGGCTGCTCGACCTCGGCGCGCCGGAGATCATCGTCAACAATGAGAAGCGCATGCTCCAGGAGGCCGTCGACGCGCTGTTCGACAACGGCCGCCGCGGCCGCGCGGTGACGGGCCCGGGCAACCGGCCGCTCAAGTCGCTCTCCGACATGCTCAAGGGCAAGCAGGGCCGGTTCCGCCAGAACCTGCTCGGCAAGCGCGTCGACTACTCCGGCCGCTCGGTGATCGTTGCCGGACCGCACCTCAAGCTCCACCAGTGCGGCCTGCCGAAGCTGATGGCGCTCGAGCTCTTCAAGCCGTTCATCATGAGCCGGCTCGTCGAGCGGAAGATCGTCCAGAACATCAAGGCGGCCAAGCGGCACGTCGACCAGATGCAGGGCGAGGTCTGGGACATCCTGGAAGAGGTGATCCAGGAGCACCCGGTGCTGCTGAACCGCGCACCGACGCTCCATCGCCTCGGCATCCAGGCGTTCGAGCCGACGCTCGTCGAGGGCAAGGCGATCCAGGTGCACCCGCTCGTCTGTCACGCGTTCAACGCGGACTTCGACGGCGACCAGATGGCCGTGCACGTTCCGCTGTCCGCGGAGGCTCAGGCCGAGTGCCGGATCCTGATGCTCTCGGCGAACAACATCCTCTCGCCGGCATCCGGCCGCGCGCTGGCGACGCCGACGCAGGACATGGTGCTCGGGTCGTACTACCTCACCTACTCCGACCTGAACTTCGACGAGCTCACGGCCGAGGAGATGGACCCGCGGCCGAAGAGGTTCCGCACGGAGGAAGACGTCGAGTTCTCGGTCGAGTCGAAGCAGATCACGCTTCAGCAGCCGATCGAGTACCTGTGGGAGGGCGAGCTCGTGCTCACCACCGCAGGCCGCGTGATCTTCAACGCGGAGGTCGACCGCGCTCTGCGCGAGGCGGTCGGCGAGCTCGACGGCGAGTACACGACCTACCACGACTTCCTGAACCGCACGCTCTCGAAGAAGGAGCTCGGCGACTTCATCTCGATCCTCGTCGACGAGTACGGCGCGCACGCTGTCGCGTCGGTGCTCGACACGATCAAGGATCTCGGCTTCCTCTACGGCACGAAGGCAGGCGTCACGATCTCGAAGAACGACGTCGTCATCCCGCCGAACAAGGAGAAGATCCTCGCCGAGTACGAGGAGCGGGTCGTCAAGGTCGAGCAGGCGTACGAGCACGGCCTCATCACCGAGTCCGAGCGTCACGAGTCGATCGTGAACATCTGGACGGAGGCGACCGAGACCGTCGCGCAGGCGATGACCGACAACCTCCAGGAGCTGAACCCGATCTACATGATGGCCAACTCCGGGGCCCGCGGCTCGTTCACGCAGCTGCGCCAGCTCGCCGGCATGCGCGGCCTCATGGCGAATCCGAAGGGCGAGATCATCGAGCGCCCGATCAAGGCCAACTTCATGGAAGGCCTGTCGGTGCTGGAGTACTTCATCTCGACCCACGGCGCCCGCAAGGGCCTCGCCGACACGGCGCTCCGCACGGCCGACTCGGGCTACCTGACGCGGCGTCTCGTCGACGTCTCCCAGGACGTGATCATCCGCGAGGCGGACTGCGGCTCGAACGAGTACGTCGAGCTGCCGCTCTTCCTGCCGGACGGCCTGAACAAGAGCGTCGCGGCGCGCATCCTCGCCGAGGACATCTACAAGCCGCTCGCGTCGGGCAAGCCCGGCAAGACGCTGATCGCCGAGGCGGGCGAGGAGATCACGATCCCGCGCCTGCGCGAGATCGTCGAGGAGCTCGCGGACGCAGGCGAGACGTTCGTCGTCCCGGTCCGCTCGGTGCTCAAGTGCCACGCCGAGGTCGGCGTGTGCCAGGCCTGCTACGGCACGTTCCTCGCGACCGCCCAGATGTCGGAGATCGGCGACGCGGTCGGCATCATCGCCGCGCAGTCGATCGGTGAGCCGGGCACGCAGCTGACGATGCGGACGTTCCACACCGGCGGCATCGCCGGCGCGGACATCACGCACGGCCTGCCGCGTGTCGTCGAGATCTTCGAGGCGCGTAACCCCAAGGGCGCCGCGCAGCTCGCGGAGATCGGCGGGACCGTCGCGCTCGAGGAGACCGACCGGCAGATCAAGCTCACGATCCTGCCGGCGAGCGGCAACGAGGAGGACGAGAAGGCGTACACGGTCCCCCGCCGCACGCGTCTGCTCGTCGCACACGGCCAGGTCATCGAGCAGGGCGACGCCCTGCACGAGGGCTCGATCAGCCCCGCCGAGCTGCTGCGCCTCAAGGGCTACACGGCCGTCGAGCTGTATCTCGTCGATCAGGTGCAGAAGGTCTACAAGTCGCAGGGCGTCGAGATCCACGACAAGCACATCGAGCTGATCGTCCGTCAGATGCTCAAGAAGGTCCGCGTGGACAACGCGGGCGGGACCGAGCTCCTGCCGGGCCAGCTCGTGGACAAGCTCGTGCTCGACCGCGAGAACAAGAAGATCAAGAAGCTGAAGAGCAAGGAGCAGGCGACCTGGGAGCCGCTGATCCTCGGCATCACCAAGGCGTCGCTCGCGACCGAGTCGTTCCTGTCGGCCGCCTCCTTCCAGGAGACGACGAAGGTGCTCACCGACGCGGCGATCGAGGGCAAGGTCGACCGGCTGCTCGGCCTGAAGGAGAACGTGATCATCGGGAAGCTCATCCCGGCGGCGACGGGGCTGAAGCGGTACCGGCAGATCCAGATCCGGCCGTCCGCCAAGGTGCCGGTCAGCGCGTACACGCGCCCCGCCACCGAGGAGCAGCTGCTCGCCGCGCTCGAGGAGATCGACAACGGCGGCGGCGACGGGCTCGCGGGGCTCGGGCTCGACTTCGGCGACGCGCCGGAGACGACCGGCGGCACAGGCAACGGCCACAGCACGATCGAGGCCGAAGAGGTCCCGGAGGTCGACACGGACGCATAGCTTCGCTCGCTTCACGGGGGAAACCATGTTTCCCCCGTGGGCCCCCTTCTTGGGTGTGCTCGCGGCCGAACGCGTCACTGCTCCGCGGAAGCAAGTTCCGCTCCGCGACGGGCAGTGATTGGCTGACCGGCTTTCTTGCTACACAGTTGATTGGGTCTTGAAGAAGCTCGCTCCACTCATCGTCATCTGCGCGGCGTTGCTCTTGTTTGGCGCGGGCGCGCAGGGTGCAGGAGCGCCGCTGCCGCCGTACGCGGGTCGGTGCGGCCTGCCGGCGACGCAGCCGGCGTGGGCCGACTTCGGCTGGCCGACGCCGGCGTACGAGGCGATCTTCAGCAAGCCGGGCATCGTGCTCGGGGTGTCGAGCGGTGCGTGGCCGGCGCAGATGCGCGCGGCGGGCGCGGCGACGGTCTACTTCGACCTGAACCTCAAGAACCGCATCGGCACGACGACGAAGCCCGCTGATCCTGCGCTCATCGACGGCAGGGCGAAGGCGTTCTTCGACTACGCCGCGGCACAGACGGGGTGCGCGACCCCGGTGATCGTGCTGAACGAGCTCGCGGGCGCGGGGCTCGTGACCCCGTGGTCGGACAACAACGCGCAGTACCGGCAGAACGCCCTCCGGTTCGTGCAGCAGCTGGCGTCCTTCGGCGCGTACCCGGTGCTGCTGATCGCGGCGCGGCCCTACACGGGCGGCGACGCGGCCGGGTGGTGGCAGCAGGCGGCCGCGTCGGCGGAGATCGTCCGCGAGGACTACGTCCCCGCGCCGAGCACATGGCAGAAGGGGCCGGTCCTCGGCAACCGCACGCTCCGCGAGTCGTACCGGCAGGCGGTCGGCGACCTCACCGCGATCGGCATCCCGCCCAACCGCGTCGGGCTGATGCTCAGCTTCGCGACGACCAAGGGCTTCGGCGGCCGCAGCGGCCTTCAGCCGGACGGGGCCTGGTACGAGGTCGCGAAGTGGCAGTCGCTCGCGGCGCAGCAGGTCGCGGCGGAGACGGGTATCGCGTCCGTCTGGTCGTGGGGGTGGGGCCAGTGGAACCCCGCCGAGCAGGATCCCGCGAAGGCGTACGCGCTCTGCGCGTGGCTGTGGACACGCTCGCCGGCGCTCTGCAACGCGCCGAAGGCGATCGGCGCCGGCTTCGACCTCTCGCGCACGACGGGACAGCTCACGGCGCTCACCCCCGGCGAGCAGTGCGTAATCGGCAAGCAGGCGCTGTCGAACGACGCCGTCCAGCGTCTCCAGCTCGTCACCGGCGGGCGCGACACGGCGTACAGCGCGCTGTACGAGCGGTTCGTCGAGAGCGGGAGGGTGCCCGTGCCGGGCAGCGAGGTGCTCGCCGCCGAGCGCGCCGTCGTCGCCCAGGAGTTCGAGGGAAGCCGCAGCGCGTACCTCGCGGCGCTGACGCGGGCGCACGCGAGCGTCGACATCGCGCGCGGCGTGCTCGGCGACCAGCTGCGGCGCGCGAAGCTCGAGGCGACGCTCGACGCGCCGCCGCCCTCCGCGACGGAGGTGCAGACCTTCTACGAGTCGTATCCCGACCTGCTCGTGCGGCTCGTGCAGGCGACGCCGGCGCCCGCCTGGCTCGGCGGCAAGCAGAGGGGTCTGGCCCTCGCCGAGGTCGCGCCGAACCGGCTCTTCGACCTCGCCACCGGTCGGTCCGTGGTCGTTCGCACGAGCGGCGGGTCGTTCACGGTGAAGGCGCTCGCCGACGCGCTTCCGCTCGGCGCCGTGCCGCTCGGCCAGGCGACGCCGACGATCGCCGCGGCGCTGCGCGCGTTTGCCCGCGGCGCCGCCTTCGAAAGATGGAGCGTCGCGCAGCAGCGCTCCGCCCTGAACGACGCGATCTGCGCCCGCGACGACCTCCCGCAGCCGGCCGCCGTCGACCTCACGTCGTACTTGCCGTTCCTCCGCCTCGGCTGAGCCGCCGTTCTCTCGTCGCGGAGCGGAACTCGTTCCGCGCAGCAGTGACCACGCCTGCCGTGAGCACGAAGAAGAAGGGGGCCCACGGGGGAAACATGGTTTCCCCCGTGAAGCGAGCGAGCGAAGCGAGCTAAGCGATCTAAGCGATCTCCGCCTGGCCCTTGCGGGCTTCCTTCGCGCGGTAGAGCGCCTTGTCGGCGCGCTCGAAGAGGGAGATCGAGTCGTCCTCCGCCTGGAGCTCCGCCACGCCGGCCGAGACCTTCAGCCGTCCCGCCTGGCCGATCGGCCGGCCGGAGATCACCTGCTGGATACGGGCGAACAACTGGTCGGCCTGCTCGAAGCCCGACTCCGGCAGGATGACGGCGAACTCGTCGCCGCCGACGCGGCACGGGATGTCGGCGCTCCGGACGACCTCGCGCACGCGCACGCCGGCCTCTGCGAGGACGGCGTCGCCGGCGAGATGGCCGATCCGGTCGTTCACGTCCTTGAAGTCGTCGATGTCGAACACCATCAGGGCGAGGCGCCGCGAGTAGCGGTGGGCCCGCGCGCACTCCCGGGCGAGCGCCTCGTGGAAGTAGCGCCGGTTGTGGAGGCCGGTCAGCGCGTCGAGGTCGGCCAGCTCCCGCGCCTCCTTGAAGCGGCGGGCATTCTCGATCGCCGGGCCGGCGCGGAGCGAGAGCTCCTCGAGGCGGCGCACGTCGTCGTCGTCGAAGCGCCGGTCGCCCGCGTGCGTGAAGACGCTCAGGTAGCCGATCCGGCCGCCGCTCTCCTCGAGCGGCACCGCGAGCCCGCCGTGGATCCGGCGGTCGGGCTCCTCGGCGTCGTCGCCGTAGCGGTACGAGACTTCGACCGCCCGGACGCGGCTCCCGTCCGGAGGGCCCGTGATCGTCTCGGCGCCGTCGGCCGACAGGCCGTGGGCCGCGACGGTCGGCCCGTCCTCCTGGTTCTCGAGGCGCACGACCGCGGCGTCGGCGCTCGGCACGGCGCCGGTCGCCGCCTCGAGCGTGCGCGCCAGCACCTCGTCGAGGTCGATCGAGCCCGCGATCTCACCGAGGAACCTGCTGCGCCGGCCCTCCTCCTCGGCCCGCTCGACGGCGCCCACCAGTTCCCGCCCGAGCTCGTCCATCCGCAGCTCGAGGACGCCGACGACGCCGGAGACCCGCTCGTCGGCGCGCCTGCCCGACCGCCGGACGAGCGTCGCGAGCAGGGCGATCAGCAGCACGACGCACCCGCCGAGCCCCGCAGATATGCCTATGAGCAGGTGATTCACGTGACCGCAGCGTGCGAGAGGTCGGGCCTGTCGGCCCGCTGCTTCGCACCATAGAGCGCCTTCGGCGGCGAAGCTACGCTCTGAAAGTCGTATTTCTGGCCGGTTTTCCGCTCAGCAACAGGGTTTGCCGGTTTGACGCCTCCGCGGGCCTCCGCTACCATGCCGCGGGCCGGTTGGCAGGGGCTGACTGCCCCGCCGACCGTTTTGCTGCGAAAGGGAGAAGAACGAGACTCATGCCGACCGTGAACCAGCTCGTCCGGAAGGGCCGCAAGGCTCCCAAGGCGAAGACCAAGACGCCCGCGCTCGCCGGCTCGCCGCAGAAGCGCGGCGTCTGCACGCGCGTGTACACGACCACCCCGAAGAAGCCGAACTCGGCGCTTCGGAAGGTCGCCCGCGTCCGGCTCACGAACGGCATGGAGATCGGGGCCTACATCCCCGGCGAGGGCCACAACCTCCAGGAGCACTCGGTCGTGCTCGTGCGCGGCGGCCGCGTCAAGGACCTCCCGGGCTTCCGCTACAAGATCATCCGCGCCGCGCTCGACACGGGCGGCGTCACGGATCGCAAGCAGGCCCGCTCGAAGTACGGCGCCAAGAAGGGCTCGTAATGCCGCGCCGTGCAGACGTCCAGGCCCGCGTGGCCCCCGGCGACTCGGTCTACAACTCGCAGCTCGTCACGCAGGTGATCAACAAGGTCATGCTCGACGGCAAGAAGTCGGTCGCCGAGCAGATCGTCTACGAGGCGCTCGACACGGTCGCCTCGAAGACCGGCAAGCCGGCCCTCGAGGTGCTCGAGCAGGCCGTGAAGACGGTCACGCCGGTGCTCGAGGTCAAGGGCCGCCGTGTCGGCGGCGCGAACTACCAGGTGCCCGTCGAGGTGCCGCAGCGCCGCGCCCGCACGCTCGCCGTGCGGTGGCTCGTGACCTATGCGCGCGAGCGGCGCGAGAAGGGCATGGGCTTGAAGCTCGCCAACGAGATCATGGACGCGATGAACCAGCAAGGCGGAGCGTTCAAGCGCAAGGACGACGTCTACCGGATGGCGCAGGCCAACAAGGCCTTTGCGCACTACCGCTGGTAGCCGAGGGGAACGGGACACCACGTTGAGCACGAAGGAAAAGGAAGCTGGAGTCGCGCTCGACCGCGTCCGGAACATCGGGATCATGGCGCACATCGACGCGGGCAAGACCACGACGACCGAGCGGATCCTCTACTACACCGGCCGCACCCACAAGATGGGCGAGGTCCACGAGGGCGCTGCGACGATGGACTGGATGGCGCAGGAGCAGGAGCGCGGCATCACGATCACGTCGGCCGCCACGACGGCGTTCTGGCGTGACCATCGGATCAACATCATCGATACGCCCGGGCACGTGGACTTCACGGTGGAGGTCGAGCGCAGCCTGCGCGTCCTCGACGGCGCGGTCGCCGTCTTCGACTCCGTCGCCGGCGTCCAGCCGCAGTCCGAGACCGTCTGGCGCCAGGCCGACAAGTACAAGGTGCCGCGGATCGCGTTCATCAACAAGATGGACCGCACCGGGGCGAACTTCTTCGCCGCCGTCGAGTCGATGCGCGAGCGTCTCGGCGCCAACCCGGTGCCGATGCAGCTCCCGATCGGCCAGGAGGAGCACTTCACCGGCGTCATCGACCTCGTCGAGATGCAGGCCATCGTCTACAAGGACGACCTCGGTCAGGAGTTCGACACGATCGAGATTCCCGCGGAGCTCGCCGAGCAGGCGCACGAGTACCACCACCAGCTCGTCGACGCGATCTCGCACTTCGACGACGAGGTGCTCGGCGCCTACCTCGAGGACGAGTCGAGCGTCACCGCCGAGATGATCCGCCGCGCGGTGCGTGCGGCGACGATCGCCGACGAGATCACGCCCGTGCTGCTCGGCTCCGCCTTCAAGAACAAGGGCGTGCAGCCGCTGCTCGACGCGGTCATCGACTACCTGCCGAGCCCGCTCGACGTTCCGCCGATGATCGGCATCGACCCGAAGTCGGGCGAAGAGGTCCTTCGCGCCGCATCGCCCGACGAGCCGTTCTCGGCGCTCGCCTTCAAGGTCATGTCGGACCCGTTCGTCGGCAAGCTCACGTACTTCCGCGTCTACTCCGGCAGGATCAAGGCCGGCGCGCGCGTGCTGAACACGACGACCGGCAAGACCGAGCGCGTCAGCCGCATCCTCCAGATGCACGCGAACCACCGCGAGGAGCGCGACGAGATCATGGCCGGGGAGATCGCAGCGGGCGTCGGCCTCAAGGCGACCACGACCGGCGACACGCTGGCCGCGGAGAACGCGCCGATCGTGCTCGAGTCGATGACGTTTCCGGAGCCGGTCATCGCCGTCGCCGTCGAGCCGAAGTCGAAGGCCGACCAGGACAAGCTGGGCACCGGCCTCGCGCGCCTCTCCGAAGAGGATCCGACCTTCCGCGTCTCGACCGACGAGGAGACGGCCCAGACGATCATCGCCGGCATGGGCGAGCTGCACCTCGAGATCATCGTCGACCGCCTCAAGCGCGAGTTCAACGTCGAGGCGAACGTTGGCCGCCCGCAGGTCGCCTATCGCGAGACAGCCGGCAAGTCGGTGGAGAACATCCGCGAGAAGTTCGTCCGCCAGACCGGCGGCTCGGGCCAGTACGCGGACGTCGTGATCAACCTCTCGCCGCAGCAGCCGGGCGACGGCTACGAGTTCTCCGACCGCATCGTCGGCGGCAAGATCCCGAAGGAGTACATCCCGGCCGTCGACGCGGGCATCAAGGAAGCGATGGACTCCGGCGTGCTCGCGGGCTACCCGATCGTCGACGTGAAGGTCGAGTTGACGGACGGGTCGTACCACGAGGTCGACTCGAGCGAGCGTGCGTTCAAGATCGCCGGGTCGATGGCCTTCAAGGAGGCCATGAAGCGCTCCAAGCCGAAGTTGCTCGAGCCCGTGATGGCTGTCGAGGTGACGACGCCCGAGGACTACCTCGGCGACGTGATGGGCAACATCTCGAGCCGCCGCGGCCGCATCGAGTCCATGAACCCGCTGGCGAACGCTCAGGTCATCAAGGCCAGCGTGCCGCTGTCGGAGATGTTCGGATACGCCACCGACCTGCGCTCGATGACGCAGGGGCGCGCCGATTTCACCATGCAGTTCGATCGCTACGAGGAAGTGCCTCAGACGATCGCGAGCGACATCATCGACGCTCGAACCTAACTCGGTAACGAAGGAGATCAGGAGCCACCAATGGCCAAGCAGAAGTTCGAGCGCACCAAGCCGCACGTCAACGTCGGCACCATCGGTCACATCGACCACGGCAAGACGACGCTGACCGCCGCGATCACGAAGGTCCTTGCGGAGACGCAGGGCGGCACAGCCGTCGCGTTCGCGGACATCGACAAGGCCCCGGAAGAGCGTCAGCGCGGCATCACGATCAACACCGCGCACGTCGAGTACGAGACGGCGAATCGCCACTACGCGCACGTCGACTGCCCGGGTCACGCCGACTACATCAAGAACATGATCACGGGCGCCGCGCAGATGGACGGCGCGATCCTCGTGGTCTCGGCGGCGGACGGCCCCATGCCGCAGACGCGCGAGCACATCCTGCTCGCCCGCCAGGTCGAGGTGCCGGCGATCGTCGTCGCCCTCAACAAGGCCGACATGGTCGACGACCCCGAGCTGCTCGAGCTCGTCGAGCTCGAGGTGCGGGAGCTGCTCTCGAAGTACGAGTTCCCCGGCGACGACATCCCGGTCATCCAGGTCTCGGCGCTCAAGGCGCTCGAGGGCGATGCGGAGTGGACGCCGAAGATCCTCGAGCTGATGGAAGCGGTCGACACGCACATTCCGGAGCCGACGCGCGACGTGGACAAGCCGTTCCTCATGCCGATCGAGGACGTCTTCACGATCACCGGCCGCGGCACCGTCGTCACCGGCCGCATCGAGCAGGGCAAGATCGTGGTCGGCGCCGAGGTCGAGATGATCGGGATCCATCCCGAGGTCGCGAAGACGGTCGTCACCGGGCTCGAGATGTTCCAGAAGACGCTCGACTTCGCGCAGGCCGGCGACAACGCGGGCCTGCTGCTGCGCGGCACGAAGCGCGAGGAGGTGGAGCGCGGCCAGGTTCTCGCGAAGCCGGGCTCGATCAAGCCGCACACGCATTTCAAGGCCGAGGTCTACGTGCTGTCGAAGGACGAGGGCGGCCGTCACACGCCGTTCTTCAACAACTACCGCCCGCAGTTCTACTTCCGCACGACGGACGTGACCGGCGCGGTCAAGCTCCCGGAGGGCCAGGAGATGGTCATGCCGGGCGACAACACGAACATGGACATCGAGCTGATCCAGCCGATCGCCATGGATCAGGGTCTCCGCTTCGCCATCCGCGAAGGCGGCCGCACCGTCGGCGCCGGCGTGGTCACCGAGATCCTCAACTAGACAACGACGACTGAGCGAAAGGGGGCACCGGTGGCGCAACAGAAGATCCGAATCAGGCTGAAGGGCTATGACCATCAGCAGGTCGACAAGTCCGCGAAGGACATCGTCGACACGGCTCAGCGCACCGGTGCCACCATCACCGGTCCCGTGCCGCTGCCGACCGAGAAGAACGTCTACTGCGTGATCCGCTCTCCGTTCAAGGACAAGGACTCGCGGGAGCACTTCGAGATCCGCACGCACAAGCGGCTGATCGACATCCACTCGCCGACCCCGAAGACGGTCGACTCGCTCATGCGGCTCGACCTTCCGGCCGGCGTCGACATCGAGATCAAGCTGTGAAAGGACTCCTCGGCAAGAAGATCGGAATGACAGCCTTGTTCGATGAGGAGTCCGGTGTCGTGACGCCGGTCACCGTGATCGAGGCCGGCCCGTGCCCGGTCGTCGCAGTGCGCACGCCGGCGGTCGACGGCTACGAGGCCGTCCAGCTCGCGTGGGAGCCCGTCGCCGACCGCAAGATCTCGAAGCCGGAGCGCGGTCACCTCGCGCGCAACGGCATCACCGGCTCGTATCGCCACCTCGTCGAGTTCCGCGGCCACTTTGCGGAGGCGGTGCAGGGCGAGAACGTGACGGTCGAGATCTTCCAGCCGGGCGACAAGGTCAAGGTCGCCGGCACCTCGATCGGCAAGGGCTTCCAGGGAACGATCAAGCGCCACCGCTTCCACCGGGGCCCGGTCTCGCACGGCTCGCACAACGTCCGCGCGCCGGGCTCGATCGGCGCGTCGGCCACACCGTCGCGCGTCTTCAAGGGCATCAAGATGGCGGGCCACATGGGCGCGAAGCGCGTCTCGGAGACCGGCCTGACCGTCCACTCGATCGACGTCGAGCGCAACCTGCTGCTCGTCAAGGGCGCGGTTCCGGGCCCGAAGAACGGCATGCTCGAGATCAGGGAGATGCACTAGTGGCCACGCCGAAGGCACCGTTGCTCTCGAGCGGCGGCAAGAGCACGAAGGACGTCTCCCTCGAGGAGGCCGTGTTCGGCGTCGAGCCCAAGCCGCACCTCGTGCACGAGGCCGTGCGCGCCGAGCTGAACGCACGCCGCCAGGGCACGCGTGCGGCGAAGAGCCGCGGGCTCGTCTCGGGTGGCCGCGCGAAGCCGTGGCGCCAGAAGGGCACCGGCCGTGCGCGTCAGGGCACGATCCGCGCCCCGCAGTTCGCCGGCGGCGGCGTCGCCTTCCCGCCGAGCCCCCGCTCCTTCGAGGTCAAGGTGAACAAGAAGGCCGCGAGGGCCGCGCTTCGCAGCGCGCTCTCCGACCACGCGCAGGCCGGCACGCTCGCCGTGCTCGACGGCTCGACGTTCGGCGCCGCGTCGACGAAGGCCGCCGCTGCGGTGCTCGCCGCGTGGGGCAAGAGCACGCCGACCGTCCTCATCCTCACCGAGGCGGAGGAGACGCTCATCAAGTCCTTCCGGAATCTCGACCGCGTGCTCGTCACCATTCCGGCCGAGGTCGAGGTCGCCGAGATCGTGTGGGCGCGCTCGCTGCTCGTCAGCGAGGCCGCACTGCCGCTCGTCCAGGCGCGCGCCGCGCAGGAGAGGCAGGAGTCATGAGCCTCCATCCCGGCGAAGTGCTGATCGCACCCGTGGTCTCCGAGAAGAGCTACGGCCAGATCGCGCAGAACCGCTACACGTTCAAGGTGCACCAGGATGCGCACAAGACGCAGGTCCGCCAGGCCGTCGAGGAGCTCTTCGACGTCAAGGTCCTGAAGGTCGCGATCATCAAGGTGCAGGCCAAGCCGAAGCGCCGCGGCGCCTTCAAGGGCATCCGTCCCGGCTGGAAGAAGGCCGTCGTCCAGCTCAAGGCGGGCGACTCGATCGAGATCTTCGAAGGAGCCCAGTTGTAATGCCGATCCGCCGCTACAAGCCGACGAGCCCCGGCCGCCGCTTCATGTCGGTCTCCACGTTCGAGGAGATCACGAAGACGACGCCGGAGAAGAGCCTGCTCGCGCCGGTCACGAAGAAGGGCGGCCGCAACAACAACGGCCGCATCACGACGCGCCACCAGGGCGGCGGCCACAAGCGCCGCTACCGGATCATCGACTTCAAGCGCCTGAAGGACGGCGTGCCGGCGAAGGTCGCTGCGATCGAGTACGACCCGAACCGGTCGGCGAACATCGCGCTGCTGCACTACCTCGACGGCGAGAAGGCCTACATCCTCGCTCCCGCGCAGCTGCGCGTCGGCGTGATGGTGCAGTCGGGCCCCGACGCCGACATCAAGGTCGGCAACGCGCTGCCGCTCGAGAACATCCCGACGGGCACGCTCGTCCACAACGTCGAGCTGAAGCCGGGCCAGGGCGCCAAGATGGCGCGCTCCGCCGGCTCGGGCATCCAGCTCGTCGCCAAGGACGCGGGCTTCGCCGTGCTGCGGCTGCCCTCGGGCGAGATGCGCCGCGTGCCGCTCACCTGCCGCGCGACCGTGGGCCAGGTCGGCAACGTCGACCACCAGAACATCAACTGGGGCAAGGCCGGCCGGAACCGCTGGAAGGGCAAGCGGCCGTCGGTGCGCGGCTCTGCGATGAACCCGGTCGACCATCCACACGGCGGCGGCGAGGGCAAGTCGAAGGGCGGACGCCACCCCGTCACCCCGTGGGGCGTGCCGACGCTCGGCAAGCGCACCCGCTCCAAGCACAAGGAATCGAACAAGCTGATCGTTCGCGGCCGTCGCCGCGGAAAGGACACGCGTAGGTAATGAGCAGAAGCTCGAAGAAGGGCCCTTTCATCCAGGAGCGGCTGTTGAGCCGCATCACAGCGATGAACGCATCGGGCTCCAAGAACATGATCCGCACGTGGTCGCGCTCCTCGACCGTCTTCCCCGAGATGGTGGGACACACGATCGCCGTGCACGACGGCCGTAAGCACGTGCCCGTGTTCGTGTCCGAGCAGATGGTCGGCCACAAGCTGGGCGAGTTCGCGCCGACGCGCACCTTCAAGGGACACGCAGGCGACAAGGCAGCGAAGGTCAAGAGATAGTGGCTGCGGTCGAGACACAACGGAAGTCGGTCCGCGCACAGGCGAAGTACGTGCACGTGAGCGCGCGCAAGGCGCGGCTCGTCACCGACCTCATCCGCGGTCGCTCGGTGCCGGAGGCGCGCACGATCCTCGCGTTCTCGAAGCGCGCCGTCGCGGAGGACGTCGAGAAGGTCCTGCGCTCGGCCGTCGCGAACGCCGAGTCGCGTCCCGACCTGCACTGGAACGGCGACGACCTCGTCGTGCTCACCGCGTACGTCGACGAGGGCCCGACGCTGAAGCGCTTCCGCCCGCGTGCGCGCGGCCGCGCCTCGGCCATCCGCAAGCGGATGTGCCATATCACGGTCGAGCTGGCACCGAACCCGCGACAGGTCGCCGCTGCCGCGGCGACGACGCCGGCGCTGACGCGTGCCGAGCGCCGGCCTAAGAAGAGTGCGACGGCGACACCGAGCGTCGTCGATGAAGAGTTGAAGTCAGACGCGGAAAACTCTCCCACGAAGAGCACGACGGAGGCGCCGCAGGCCAGTGCCGCAGAGCCCGCAACCCAAGCGGACGCCGGCGTAGTCGAGAAGCCCAAGGCTTCTCGACGGAAAAAGAAGACTGAGGGGAGCGAGTAACCGTGGGTCAGAAGATCCATCCCGGCGGAATGCGCGTCGGCGTCATCCATGACTGGAAGTCGAACTGGTACACGAGCAAGAAGGAGTTCCCGCAGTACCTGCTCGAGGACGTTCGCATCCGTGAGCACATCTACAAGAAGCTCGCGCACGCGGGGCTGTCCGACATCCTGATCCGCAAGGACAAGCAGCGGATCACCGTGGACATCTACACCGCGCGCCCGGGCATCGTCATCGGCAAGTCGGGCGTCGAGGTCGACGCGCTGCGCCGTGAGCTGCACGCGCTGACGCAGAAGAACGTCCACATCAACATCAACGAGATCAAGCGCCCGGAGCTCGACGCGAAGCTCGTCGCGCAGTCGATCGCCGAGCAGCTCTCGAACCGCGTCGCGTTCCGACGCGCGATGAAGCGCGCGCTCGCCTCTGCGATCCGCTCCGGCGCCGCCGGCGTGAAGATCCAGTGCTCGGGCCGCCTCGGCGGCGGCGAGATGAGCCGGCGCGAGACCTACAACGAGGGTCGCGTGCCGCTGCACACGATTCGCGCCGACATCGACTACGGCTTCGTCGAGGCACGCACCGCGTCCGGCCGCATCGGCGTCAAGGTCTGGATCAACAAGGGCGAGATCATGCCGGAGGGCTTCGAGAGCATCACCGGCGGCGAGCAGCGTCTGGGCGATCAGGACGCGCGGCGTCGCCGCGGCGGCGCGACCGAGGGCCTCGGCGCATCGCGCGAGAGCGGCCGTGGCCGCACCCAAGATCGCGAGGGCCTCGGCCCGGTCAAGCGCCGGCGCAGCCCGGGCGGCGGAGCCGCCGGTCCCGGCGGTGCAGGCGGTCGCGGTCCCGGCGGTGCCGGCGGTCGCGGTCCCGGCGGTGCCGGTGGACGCGGTCCCGGCGGTGCCGGCGGCGCGGGGCGTGGGCGTCCGCCCGCACAGGGCTCGCGTCCGGCTTCGAGCCGTCCGCGCCCGCAGGGCACCCCGAAGCCGAAGACCGACGACCAGCCGAACGTCGACACCCCGCCGAAGACCGACGAGGGGACTGAGAGCTAGCCCATGTTGATGCCGAAGAAGACGAAGTTCCGCAAGGTGCATCGCGGCCGCCGGCGCGGCGAGACGAAGGGCCAGTCGACCGTGCAGTTCGGCGACTACGGCCTCAAGGCGATGGACCGCGGCTGGATCACGAACCGCCAGATCGAGGCGGCCCGGATCGCGATGACGCGCAAGATCAAGCGCGGCGGCAAGGTCTGGATCAACGTCTTCCCCGACAAGGCGTTCACGAAGAAGCCGGCCGAGACCCGCATGGGCTCCGGTAAGGGCTCGCCCGAGGGCTGGGTCGCCGTGATCAAGCCGGGCCGCGTGATGTTCGAGCTCGCCGGCGTTCCCGAGCCTCTGGCGAAGGAAGCGCTCCGGCTGGCGGGACAGAAGCTGTCGGTGAGGACGAAGATCGTCACCCGGGAGGACGAGCTCTTTTGACCAGGGCGAGCGAACTACGAGATCTGTCGGACGACGAGTTGGGCGACCGGCTCAAGGAGCGGCGGCAGGAGCTGTTCAACCTGCGGTTCCAGTCCGTCACCGGCGCGCTCGAGAACTCGGCGCGTCTGAAGTTGGCAAAGCGCGAGATAGCGCGGATTCTCACGGTCGTCACCGAGCGTGAAGCGACGAAGGCGAAGGCAAGCTAGACATGGCAGAAGAAGAGAAGATCACCGAGACTCCGGCTGCGCCGGAGTCTGAGGCCGACGTGGCTGACGCCACCGAGGCGGCTGTGGAGGCTGACGTCTCCAGCGAGCCGACTCCCGTAGTGGAGGGAGAGCCCGCAGCTCCCGCGGCATCTGAGAAGGTCGAAGCGCCCCAGGCGCCGACGCAGTCGGAGCCGAAGAAGAAGCACAAGCGGCTGCCGCGCGCGCTGCGCCCGCAGAAGACCCGGCCGAAGCGCGCGGCGTCGACCGGTGAGCGCAAGCCGATCTCCCGCGAGCCGAAGCCGGAGCACGATCGCGGCCGTCGCCAGGAGCGGCGCGGGGTCGTCGTCTCCGACGCGATGGACAAGACGATCGTCGTCAAGGTCGACACGATCCGCTCGCACCCGCGGTACAAGAAAGTGATCCGCCGCTCGACGAAGTTCCACGCGCACGACGAGGCGAACTCCGCCAAGGTCGGCGACCTCGTCCGCATCGTCGAGACGCGGCCGCTGTCGAAGACGAAGAACTGGCGGCTGGCCGAGATCGTCGAGGCCGCTAAGTGATGCCCGCCACCCGCACAGCTCGCACCCGCTCGGGCGCTGCAACGCTCCGCATCGCCGCGTCCTCAGTCGCATCCGTAGCCATCGGCTACGAATGCTCCCTGCGTCCTTGCGCTGCGGGCGTTTCGCGGCGATCGGGCACGATCTGCACGGGCGGTGAGCATCAATGATCCAGCAGGAGTCCCGTCTCAAGGTGGCCGACAACACGGGCGCCCGCGAGTTGCTCTGCATCCGCGTGATGGGCGGCCATCACCGCCGCTACGCACGCGTGGGCGACATCATCGTCGGCACCGTCAAGACGGCGACGCCGCAGGGCGCGATCAAGAAGGGCGAGGTCGTGCGTGCGGTCGTCGTGCGGACGAAGAAGCCGTTCGGCCGCAACGACGGCACGTCGATCGCGTTCGACGAGAACGCGGCCGTGATCATCGACAACGCACGCAACCCGCGCGGCACCCGCATCTTCGGCCCGGTCGCGCGTGAGCTGCGCGAGAAGAACTTCATGAAGATCGTCTCGCTCGCCCCGGAGGTGCTTTGAGAGTGTCGCAAACGATGAAGATCCGCACGGGGGACACCGTCGAGGTGCGCACCGGCAAGGACCGGGGCAAGCGGGGCCGCGTGATCGAGGCGCTGCCGAAGCAGGGCCGCGTCCTCGTCGAGAACGTGAACATCGTCAAGCGGCATCAGCGGCCGCGCCCGATCCAGAACTCGAGCCGGATGGGCGGCCCGTCGATCATCCCCGGCGGGATCATCGAGAAGCCGGCGCCGCTCCAGGTGTCGAACGTGATGGTGGTCTGCCCGACCTGCAAGCAGGCGACACGCGTCGGCACCGTGACGAAGACGGTCAAGGACAAGACGACTCGCGTTCGGGTGTGCAAGAACCCGAAATGCGGCCAGGAGATCGACAAGTAATGGCTACCACCGACACGTACGTCCCGCGCCTCAAGGAGCAGTACGAGAACGAGATCCGTCCGCAGCTGAAGGACGAGCTCGGCCTGAGCTCGATCATGCAGGTGCCGCGGATCGAGAAGATCACGCTCAACATGGGGGTGGGCGAGGCGAAGACCGACGCGAAGCAGCTCGACGCAGCGATGGACGAGCTGACGATCATCGCCGGCCAGCGCCCGCAGATCCGCAAGGCGCGCAAGTCGGTCGCCCAGTTCAAGATCCGCGAGGGAATGCCCATCGGCGCGAAGGTGACGCTGCGCGGTGCGCGCATGTACGAGTTCCTCGACCGGTTGGTCTCGATCGCGCTCCCGCGCATCCGCGACTTTCGCGGCCTCAACCCCCGCTCGTTCGACGGCCGCGGCAACTACTCGCTCGGCGTGCGCGAGCAGCTCATCTTTCCGGAGATCGACTACGACACTATCCAGCAGGTTCGAGGCCTCGACGTGACGATCACGACCAGCGCCGACACCGACACGGAGGCGCGCGCGCTGCTGCAGGCTTTCGGCCTGCCGTTCGCGAGCGCCGACGGCCAGAGGAGGGACTAACACCACGTGGCGAAGACAAGCCTCGTCGTCAAGCAAAAGCGGCCCCAGAAGTACAAGGTCCGCGCATACACGCGCTGTAACCGCTGTGGGCGGCCGCGCGCGGTGTTCCGGAAGTTCGGCGTGTGCCGCATCTGCCTGCGGGAGCTCGCCCACCAGGGCGGCATCCCCGGCATGACGAAGTCCAGTTGGTAGGAGAGAAGACGTGCTGACCGATCCGATCGCAGACATGCTCACCCGCATCCGGAACGCCAACAAGGCGCTCCACGAGAAGGCGACGATGCCGAGCTCGAAGATGAAGGTGGAGCTCGCCCGCCTCCTGAAGGAGGAGGGCTACATCCGGGACTACCACGTCGAGAAGGGCGAGTCCTTCGATACCCTGGTCGTCGACCTCAAGTTCGGCCGCAACCGCGAGCGGGTCATCTCCGGCCTGAAGCGCGTGTCGAAGCCGGGCCGCCGGGTCTACGCGCGGAAGGACCGTCTCCCGCGCGTGCTGGGCGGGATGGGGGTCGCCGTCCTGTCCACGTCGTCTGGCCTCGTGACGGGCCGCACCGCGCAGGAGCGCGGCGTCGGCGGCGAGGTCGTCTGCTTCATCTGGTGATCACATGAGTCGAATCGGAAAAGCACCCATCGAAGTCCCCACCGGCGTGAGCATTCAGCTGGAGCCCGGCCGCGTCGCGGTCACGGGCCCGCTCGGCTCGCTCCAGCAGGTCGTGCCGCATCGCATGAAGATCGAGCAGGAGGCGGGCACGCTCACGGTGTCCCGTCCGACCGAGCGCGCCCCCGACCGTGAGCTGCACGGCCTGACGCGCACCCTGATCGCGAACATGGTCGAGGGCGTCACGAAGGGCTTCGAGAAGCGGCTGGAGATCCAGGGCGTGGGGTATCGCGCCGCGCTCAAGGGAGAAGACCTCGAGCTGCAGGTCGGCTACTCGCACTCGGTGACGATCAAGCCGCGCACCGGCATCGCGTTCGAGGTTCCCACGCCGACGCAGATCGTCGTCAGGGGAACCGACAAGCAGCAGGTCGGTCAGACCGCCGCCGAGATTCGCAAGGTGCGGCCGCCGGAGCCTTACAAGGGCAAGGGCATCCGCTACGAGGGCGAGTACGTCCGCAGGAAGGTGGGCAAGCGTGCCTAGTTTGACGGTCAGCGAATCCCGCGCCCGGAGGCATCGCCGCGTGCGCGGCAAGGTGGCCGGCACGGTCGGGCGGCCTCGTCTTGTCGTGTTCCGCTCGAATCGCGGCATCGAAGCGCAGCTCGTCGACGACGAGAACGGGCGCACGATCGCGTCCGCGTCGTGGCTCGGCCTCGCGAAATCGTTCAAGGGCGACAAGTCCGCGCAGGCGACCGAGGTCGGAAAGCTTCTCGCCGCGAATGCAAAGAAGGCCGGGGTCGAGGCAGTGGTCTTCGACCGTGGCGGCTATCTGTACCACGGACGCGTCAAGGCGCTCGCCGACGGCGCGCGCGAGGGAGGGCTGCAGTTCTGATGGGTGTCGATTTTTCAGAGACGCGTGAGTTGAAGGAGCGCGTGGTCGAGATCAACCGGGTCGCCAAGGTCGTCAAGGGCGGCCGGCGGTTCTCGTTCACCGCGCTCGTCGTCGTCGGCGACGAGATCGACCGTGTCGGCGTCGGGTACGGCAAGGCGCGTGAGGTCCCGCTCGCGATCACGAAGGCGGTCGAAGACGCCAAAAAGAACCTGTATACGGTGCCGAAGCACGGCTCGACGATCACCCATGCGGTGCTCGGCCGGTTCGACGCGGCGCGCGTGATGCTCCGCCCGGCCTCCGACGGTACGGGCGTGATCGCCGGAGGCGGCGTTCGCGCCGTGCTCGAGCTCGCCGGCGTGCGCAACGTGCTCGCGAAGAGCCTCGGCACGACGAACCCGATCAACATGGCGAAGGCGACCATGGCGGCGCTCCACGAGCTGCGCCGCCCTGAGGACGTCGCGCGGATCCGCGGCAAGCAGATCAGCGAGGTCCTCCCGTTGCCGTCGATCAAGACGAAGCAGCAGCTCGACCGGGCCGCGGCAGCGGTCGTCGCAGCCGCCGCCGCCACCGGAGTGGTTGTCATCGAGCCCGCCGCCCCTGCCGCCGAGCCCGCCGCCGCGGAGGCGGCGCCGGCGAAGCCGAAGCGCGTCGCGAAGCCGAAGGCAGCGGCCCCCGAGGAGAAGCCTGCCGTCGTCGAGGAGCAGCCCGCCGAGGACGAAGGCGCTCTCGAGCAGGTCGTCCACGTCGTCGAGCCGGCCGTCGAGGCGGTCGCCGAGGTCGCGAAGGAGGTCGCGAAGGAGGTCGCGGGGACCGCGACCGGTGCGGCCAAGGGTGTCGTCAAGCGCGTGAAGAAGGCCGTCACCGGCGACAAGGCCGTCAAGCCCGCGAAGGACAAGAAGGACAAGCAGTAATGGCGAAGGTCCGGATCACCCAGGTCAGAAGCAAGATCGGCCAGAGCGAGCGGCATCGCGGCACGCTGCGCGCGCTCGGTCTCGGCAAGATCGGCCGCAGCGTGGAGCAGCAGGAGTCCCCGGTGCTCGCAGGGATGCTGCGGAAGGTCAATCACCTCGTGAAGGTCGAGAAGGCGTCGTAATGGGCGAGAGAGCGCTGAACCTGACGGATCTTCAGCCGGCGCAGCCGCGCAAGGACCGCAAGCGCGTCGGGCGCGGCCCCGGCTCCGGCAAGGGCAAGTACGCCGGCCGTGGGAACAAGGGCCAGAAGTCGCGTGCGGGCTCGCACAAGATGCGCGCCGGCTTCGAAGGCGGCCAGATGCCGATCTACATGCGCATCGGCAAGCTGCGCGGCGCGACGTCGAAAGACGCAATGCCGGTCGGCCCTTTCCGTACCGAGACGGTGCCCGTGAACCTGCGCGACCTCGACCGGTTCGACGCCGGCGACGTGGTCACGCCCGAGGCTCTCGTCGAGAAGCGCCTGATCAAGAACACGAAGATCGACGTGAAGCTGCTCGGCATGGGCGAGATCTCGAAGAAGCTCACCGTCCGCGTGCACGGCATCTCGGCGACCGCGCGCGAGAAGATCGAGGCGGCGGGAGGCACCGTCGAGCTGCTCCGCGAGCCGAAGGTGCGCAAGCGCAAGCACCACAAGGGCAAGCCGGCGCCTGCCGCGGCCGCACCGTCGGCCGCTGCTCCGGACGCGACCGACGAGCCGGCGGCCGACCCTGCCGGCGAGCCTTCGGCCGACTCCGAGGCGTAGTGCTCTCCTGGCTCGCCAACGCCTGGCGCGTTCCCGAGCTGCGCCGCCGCGTGCTCTTCACGGCGGCTGTCCTCGCGATCTACCGGTTCGGCTCGTGGATCCCCGCGCCGGGCATCGACCAGAAGGCGATCCAGGCGTACTTCGGCGGCTCCGGCGGCGGCATCCTGACGCTGCTGAACCTCTTCTCGGGCTCGGCGCTGTCGCGCTTCTCGCTCTTCGCGCTGGGGATCATGCCGTACGTCACGGCTTCGATCATCGTGCAGCTCATGACCGTCGTCATCCCCTCGCTCGAGCGGCTGCAGAAGGAGGGCGAGGCGGGCTACGCGAAGATCACGCAGTACACGCGCTACCTGACGATCGTGCTCGCCGCGGCGCAGGCGACCGGCTACGCGTTCCTGTTCAAGCGCCAGGGCGCGCTGCCGAACGTGAACGCGGGCAAGCTCGTGATCATCGTGCTCACGCTCACCGCAGGCACCGCGCTGCTGATGTGGATGGGCGAGCTGATCACGAAGCGCGGCATCGGCAACGGCATCTCGCTGCTCATCTTCGCGTCGATCCTCGCGGCCGCACCCGCCGGCGTTACGGCATGGGTCAACGGCGGGACGCTCGAGCGGCTGTTCTTCCCGATCCTCGCGATCGCGGTCGTCGTGTCGGTCGTCTTCGTGCAGGAGGGCCAGCGGCGCATCCCCGTGCAGTACGCGCGCAGGCAGCTCGGGAACCGGCAGACGACAGGCGGCGCGACGTACATGCCTCTGCGCGTGAACATGGCGGGCGTCATCCCGGTCATCTTCGCCGCCGCGATCATGGCGCTCCCACCGACGCTGGCGCAGTTCGTGCCGTCGTGGACGGGCTTCGTGAACCGGAACTTCCTGCCGACGAGCTGGATCTACCTCGGCGTCGAGGCGGCCCTGATCATCGTCTTCACGTACTTCTACACGTCGGTCCAGTTCAACCCGGTCGACCAGGCTGACAACCTCCGCAAGAACGGCGGCTACATCCCGGGCATCCGGCCGGGGCCGCCCACTGCGGCCTATCTCGACCGTGTGCTGCAGCGACTGACGCTGCCGGGCTCGCTCTTCCTCGCGACCGTCGCCGTCGCGCCGAGCATCTTCATCCGTTACTTCGGCTTCTCGCAGGCGACCGGGCGGGCGCTCGGCGGTACTTCGGTGCTGATCGTCGTCGGCGTTGCGCTCGACACGATGCGTCAGATGGAGTCGCAGATGATGATGCGCCACTACGAGGGCTTCCTGCGCTGATGAACGTTCTTCTGCTCGGACCGCAGGGCTCGGGGAAGGGCACGCAGGCAAAGCTCCTCGCGGCCACCTACGGGGTTCCGCACATCGCGACCGGCGACATCATCCGCGAGATGAAGGAGCTGCCGACCGACGCGGGGCGGGAGCTGAAGGAGGTCTACGACCGCGGCGACCTCGTCTCCGACGATCTGATGATCCGGCTGATCGCCGACCGGCTAGACCGCGGCGACACGCTGCCCGGCTTCGTGCTCGACGGCTTCCCGCGCACGATGGCGCAGGCCGAGGCGCTCGACGACCTGCTGCGCGAGCTCGATCGATCGATCGACGTCGTCTTCGCGTTCCAGGTTCCCGACCGGCAGCAGCTGCTCGAGCGGATGCTCAAGCGCGCAGCCGAGGAGAACCGCTCCGATGACACGCCCGAGGCGATCAAGCGCCGCCTCGAGCTCTACGAGACGGAGACGGCGCCTCTCGTCGAGTACTACCGCGCGCGGCACGGCAACGTCGTCGGCATCCACGCGGGACGCTCGGTCGACGAGGTCTTCCAGGAGCTCCAGGAAGCGCTCTCGTCCGTGGAGGCGCGCGCGTGATCATCCGCAAGTCGCCGCAGGAGATCGAAGGCATGGCGCGTGCGGGCGCACTCGTCGCCGAGACGCTCGCGCTCTGCGCCGAGGTGCTCGAGCCCGGCATGACGATGCTCGAGCTGGACGGCATCGCCGAGGAGCACATCCGCTCGAAGGGCGGCGTTCCCACCTCGAAGGGCTACAAGGGCTATCCGGCCGCGCTCTGCCTCTCCCCGAACTCGATGGTCGTGCACGGGATCCCGACCGGCTACCGCGCGCAGCAGGGCGATCTCATCTCCGTCGACCTCGGCGTGACCCTGAACGGCCTCGTCGCCGACAGCGCCGTCACGCTGCCGGTGGGGGAGATCTCCGCGGAGGCGCAGCGGCTCCTCGACGTGTGCCAGGAGGCCCTCGCGGCAGGCATCGACGAGGCCCGGATCGGCAACCACCTCTCCGACATCTCCCACGCCGTCCAGACGGTCGTGGAGGAGGCCGGCTTCTCGGTCGTCCGGAGCCTCGTCGGCCACGGCGTCGGCCGCTCCTACCACGAGGACCCGCAGATCCCGAACTTCGGACCCCCGGGCCGCGGGCCGGTGCTCCAGGAGGGGATCACCCTGGCGATCGAGCCGATGATCACCGCAGGCTCCCCGGACGTCTACGTCCACGAGGACGACTGGTCGATCTCGTCCGTGGACGACTCCCTCGCGGCGCACTTCGAGCACACCGTCGCGGTGACCGCCGAGGGGCCCCGGATCCTGACGAGAGCCGGAGCCGCTTTGCTACGATGACGGCCCGCCGCGCACCGGCTTTGCCGTGCGCGCGCATCACTCTGACGTTCTGACCACCCGAAAGGACATGCCCTCCAAGGAAGAGAAGATCGAGGTCGAAGGCGAGGTCGTCGAAGCCCTACCGAGCACCATGTTCAGGGTCGAGGTAGACGGCGGCCACTCTGTGCTGGCAACTATCTCCGGAAAGATGAGGAAGCACTACATCCGCATCCTCCCCGGGGACAAGGTCAAGGTGGAGCTCAGCCCTTACGACTTGAACCGCGGTCGGATCACCTTCAGGCATCGCTGACATGAAAGTACGCCCCTCCGTCAAGCCCATGTGCGAGCGCTGCCGCGTGATCAAGCGGCACGGCACGACCATGGTGATCTGCTCCAACCCCCGGCACAAGCAAAGGCAGGGTTAGCTGGTGGCCCCCCTCGCAGCCATCGGCGGCGCCCGGCCCGCCCACACGCGGTGCGCTGCCGCGTCCTCAGTCGAACCCAGAGAAACCACTCCGGGTTCTCCCTGCGTCCTTGCATCGCTTGGTGTGGACGACCCGGGCATCCACCATGGCCACGAGGAGAACCACTAGTGGCGCGCATCGCCGGAGTCAATCTTCCGAACCAGAAGCGGCTCGAGATCGGGTTGACCTACATCTACGGCATCGGCCAGCCGACGGCGCGCAAGATCGCACTGGCGCTCGGCCTCTCGCCGGACACGAAGATCCGCGACCTCACCGACGACGAGGTCACGAAGCTCCGCAACTACATCGACTCCGAGGTCGAGGTCGAGGGTGACCTCCGCCGCGAGCGCCAGCAGGCGATCAAGCGGCTCTCGGAGATCGGCGCGTACCGCGGCCTGCGCCACCGGCGCGGCCTGCCGACGCACGGGCAGCGCACGAAGACGAACGCGCGCACGCGCAAGGGCCCGAAGAAGACCGTCGGCCGCGGGAAGAAGGCGAAGTAATGGCGCCGCCACGGAAGTCTCCCGCCACGCGCGGCCGCACGCGGCGCAAGGTCAAGAAGAACATCGCCATCGGCCAGGCGCACATCAAGACGAGCTTCAACAACACGATCGTCGCCCTGACCGACAAGGAGGGGAACGTGATCGCCTGGGAGTCCGCCGGCTCGGCCGGGTTCAAGGGCTCGCGCAAGTCGACGCCGTTCGCGGCCCAGGTCACGGCAGATGCCTGTGCCCGCAAGGGCATGGATCACGGCCTCCAGAAGGTCGAGGTCTTCGTGAAGGGCCCGGGCTCGGGACGCGAGACCGCGATCCGCTCGCTCCAGGCGGCCGGCCTCGAGATTCTGTCCGTCAAGGACGTCACCCCGCAGGCACACAACGGTGTCCGCCAGCGGAAGCGCAGGCGCGTCTAATGGCTCGCGATCTCGGCCCGAAGTGCCGCATCTGCCGCCGCGAGGGGATGAAGCTGTTCCTCAAGGGCGAGCGCTGCCTCACCGAGAAGTGCGCGATCGAGCGTCGCTCGTATCCGCCGGGTGAGCACGGTCGCGGCCGCATCAAGCAGAGCGAGTACCTGCTTCAGCTACGCGAGAAGCAGAAGGCGCGCCGCTACTACGGCCTGCTGGAGAAGCAGTTCCGCGGCTACTACGAGAAGGCGTCCCGCCGCTCCGGCGTCACGGGCGAGGAGCTGCTCCGCATGCTGGAGACGCGGCTCGACAACGTCGTCTACCGTCTCGGCTTCGCCGCGTCGCGTGCGCAGGCACGCCAGCTCGTCCGCCACGGCCACTTCCAGGTGAACGGGCGCCGCGTCAACATTCCGAGCTTCCAGGTTCGTCCCAACGACGTGATCACCGTGCCTCCCAGCTCGGCTGCACAGCAGGTGATCCGGGACGCCACCGACCTCGTGTCCACCGTCGCTCCGTGGCTGCAGGCCGACCACGACGGCCTCACCGGCAAGGTGCTGAAGCAGCCCGAGCGCGGCGAGATCGACACGCCGGTTCAGGAACAGCTCATCGTCGAGCTCTATTCGAAGTAAGGGAAGGGATTTCTTTGGCAACTCGCGCAATCGACTTTCAGATCCCCAAGATCGTCCACGAGGACGCGGACGACCATCGCGGCGTCTTCGTCATCGAGCCGCTCGACCGCGGCTTCGGTCACACGTTCGGCAACTCTCTGCGCCGCGTGCTGCTCTCCTCGCTGGAGGGCGCCGCTGTCACCTCGGTGAAGGTCGAGGGCACGGCGCACGAGTTCACCACGCTGCCGGGCGTGCGCGAGGACGTGACCGACATCGTCCTCAACCTGAAGAACCTCGTCGCGCGCCTGCACGGCGATTCCCCGGAGGTCGAGGTGCACATCGCGGCGAAGGGCCCCGGCGTCGTCACGGCGAAGGACATCGAGGCTCCCGCCGAGCTCGAGATCCTGAACCCGGAGCTCGAGATCGCCAACCTGGCCGACCGCGGCCGGCTGGAGATGACGCTGACGATCGGTCGCGGCCGGGGCTATCTGCCCGCCGAGCTCAACCGCGGCCCGCAGCACACGATCGGCGTGATCCCGATCGACTCGATCTTCACGCCCGTGCGCCGCGTCGCCTACCAGGTGGAGTCCGCCCGCGTCGGTCAGCGCACCGACTACGACAAGCTCACGCTCGACATCACGACCGACGGCTCGGTCGACCCGAAGGACGCGCTCGGCGAGGCCGCCGAGGTCCTGATCCGCCAGCTCGCGATCTTCACGGACATCGAGAAGATGGAGGGCTTCGGCGAGTCGGCGGCGGTCGCCGGCGAGGGCGCCGGCCCCGAGGCCGCGCTCGCGCACGGGATGGAGAATTTCCCCATCGAGGAGCTCGAGCTCGGCGTCCGCTCGTACAACTGCCTGAAGCGCGTCGGCATCGAGACGATCGGCGACCTCGTGATGAAGTCCGAGAACGAGCTCGCCGCGATCCCGAACTTCGGCAAGAAGTCGATCGAAGAGGTCAAGGAGACGCTCCAGCAGCACGGTCTCAATCTCCGCGGCGACAACGGCGGCGGAGGCCTGGAGTAAAGGTGGTGCACTAGTGCGGCACGCGCGGACAGGCAAGAAGCTCGGGCGCGACTCCGCCCACCGGAGGGCGTTGTACGCGAACCTTGCGTGCTCGCTGATCGAGCACGGGCGGATCAAGACGACCCAGGCGAAGGCGAAGGCCGTCAAGCCCTATGCGGAGAAGATGATCACGCTCGGCCGCCGCGGCGACCTGCACGCCCGCCGGCAGGCGCTCGCCGAGCTTCGCACGCAGGACGTCGTCCACAAGCTGTTCGCCGAGATCGCACCGCGCATGGCCGACCGTCCCGGCGGCTACACCCGCATCATCAAGATCGGGCACCGGCCGGGCGATGCAGCCGAGATGGTCTATCTCGAGCTCGTCGACTACGACCCGGCCGCGCCCTCAGCGCGCTGACGCGCAGCTTGGGCTTCACGGGGGAAACCATGTTTCCCCCGTGGGCCCCCTTCTTCGTGTGCTCGCGGCCGAGCGCGTCACTGCTGCGCGGAGCAAGCTCCGCTCCGCGACGGGCTAGTTCGGCGTATTGCCGAGCAGGCTGCCGAGGCCGGCGCTGATCGCGGCGATGACGATGCCCGCGAAGGTGACGATGCCGAGCGCGCGGGTGAACGTGTCGTCGAAGAACTTCCAGCGGATGGCGGCGAGGATGACGAGCTCGAACGCCACGACCGCGATCGCGAAGAGCAGCGCAGCGTGGTAGTGCGGGATGAGGAACGGCAGCGAGTGCAGGATGCCGCCCAGGAACGTTCCGCTGCCGGTGATCGTGCCGCGCACGATCGGGCTGCCGCGCCCCGTCAGCTCTCCCGTGTCGGAGAGTCCCTCGGAGAAGCCCATGCTCACAGCCGCGCCGAGCGAGGTCGCGAGACCTGCGATGAATGCGTACCGCGGGTTGTGCGTGGCGATCGCGATCGAGAAGATCGGGGCGAGTGTCGAGAGCGAGCCGTCGATGAGGCCGACCATGGCCGGCTGGACCCGCTGGAGCAGAAACGTGTGAGGGTGCCTGTCGCTCATCGATATATAGTGTACCGCAGCTTGTGCAATCCCCTAGAGTATAAGGCACGCCTGACAAGTTCAGTCAGGGCGGCCTGACATGCGTGTCAGCATGACGATCGAGTACGACGGCGCGCCCTTCCAGGGCTGGGCGGTGCAGCCCGGCCGGCCGACCGTCGAGGGGGCGTTGCGGGCGGCGCTCGACGCGACGTTCGCGTCGTACCGCACGCTCGCCGTCGCCGGCCGCACGGACTCCGGCGTGCACGCGCTCGGCCAGGTCGCCTCGGCCGACGTCGAAGGCGGCCCGCCGGTAACGCGTGCTGCAGAGGCCCTGAACACGCGGCTCCCCCGCGAGATCTCGGTGGTGTCCGTCGAGGAGGCGGCGCCCGACTTCCACGCCCGGTATTCGGCCCGCTCGCGCACGTATCGCTACCGCATCTACAACCGCCGCACGCCGTCGCCCTTCGAGGTGAACCGCAGCTGGTGGATTCCACGGGCGCTCGACGAGCAGCGCCTCGCCGAGGCGGCCGCTCTCCTACCCGGCCTGCACGACTTCCGCGCCTTCACTCCCACCGGGACGCACCACACGACCTTCACGCGCACCGTCGAGTGCGCGACGTGGACCCGCCGCGGCGACCATCTCGACTTCGAGATCACCGCGCAGAGCTACCTCCGCCACATGGTGCGGACGCTCGTCGGCACGATGCTCGAGCTCGAGCCTGCCGAGATCGCGCGCTGCCTCGAGGGCGGACCGCGCTGCGACGCCGGCCGGACGGCGCCGCCGTCGGGCCTGTACCTCGTCTCCGTGGCCTACTGAACGACGACGCAGCCGGCGAGCGCGGTTGCCTACGATGGATCGCGTGATCAGGTACCCCGTCGTCCTCTTCGATCTCGACGGCACGGTCGTCGATTCGGGCGCGATGATCCTCGCGTCGATGCGTCACGCCATGCGGGAGGTGCTCGGCACGGAGCACACCGACGAGGAGCTGCTACAAGCGGTCGGAGGTCCCGGGCTCGAGGCGCAGATGGCCGTCTTCGCCCCCGACCGGATCGAGGAGCTCGTACGCGTCTACCGCGCGCACAACGAGCCGCTGCACGACGAGCTCCAGGCCTGCCTCGGCATGGAGGAGGTGCTCGTGCGCCTGCACGAGGAGGGCCGGAGGCTCGGCGTCGTCACCGCGAAGCGCCGCTCCACCGCCGAGCTCGCGTTCGCCAGCGTCCCGGTCTCGCATCTCTTCGAGACCGTGGTCGGCGGCGACGAGACGGAGCGGCACAAGCCCCACCCCGAGCCGCTGCTCCTCGCGGCAGAGCGCATGGGCGCCGATCCCGGCCGGACAGCGTACGTCGGCGACTCGCCGTTCGACGTCGGCGCCGCCAAGGCCGCCGGGATGTATTCGATCGCCGTCACGTGGGGGCGCATCCACGACCGCGCCCGCCTCGCGGAGGCGGAGCCGGATGCGATCGTCGACAGCGCCGAGGAGCTGCTCGAGCATGTCTAAGGCCACCGCCCGCTCCGCGGAGCTGCGTGAGCTGCTGAACGGCGCGTCGATCGCCTACTACGTCGACGACCAGCCGGTCATGGACGACGCGCGCTACGACGCGCTCTACGACGAGCTGAAGGCGCTCGAGGCCGAGGACCCGTCGCTCGTCACGCCCGACTCGCCGACGCAGCGCGTCGGAGCGCCGCTCTCCGAGAAGTTCCAGAAGGTGCGTCACCTCGTGCCGATGGGCTCGCTCGAGAAGGTGACGACCGACGAAGCACTGCAGAAGTGGGAGGACGACATGCGCAAGCGGCTTGCGACGGAGGAGGCGATCGCCTACGTCGTCGAGCCGAAGATCGACGGCTCCGCGATCAATCTCACCTACGAGGGCGGACGCTTCACACGCGGGCTGACGCGCGGCGACGGCGCGCAGGGGGAGGACGTGACGCCGAACCTCCGCACGGTCAAGACGATTCCCCTGCACATGAGGGGTACCGCCGCGCCGCAGACACTCGAGGTGCGCGGCGAGGTGTACATGCCGCTCGACGGATTCCGCGCCGCCAACGAGGCGCTCGCGGCGGAGGGGAAGGCGACGTGGCCGAACCCGCGGAACGCCGCCGCGGGCTCGCTCCGGCAGAAGGACTCGACGATCACAGCGGCGCGTCCGCTGTCGATCTGGGTCTACGGCACCGGCTTCCGCGAAGGCCTCGACCTCGCCACGCACTGGGAGACATTGCAGTGGCTGCGCGAGCGCGGCTTCCGGACGAACCCGTTCGCGCGTCGGCTCGAGTCGATTGCCGACGTCGCTGCGCTCGTGCGCGAGTGGGAGCTCCGACGCACGGAGCTCGACTACGAGATCGACGGGATCGTGATCAAGGTCGACTCCTACGATCAGCAGGAGCGGCTCGGCGCGCTGCACGAGCGGCCGCGCTGGGCGCGCGCGTTCAAGTGGGCGCCGATGACGGCGACGACGCGGTTGAACGAGATCCGCATCCGCGTGGGCCGCACGGGCAACCTCAACCCGTGGGCGGTGCTCGAGCCGGTGGAGGTGGGCGGGGTGACGATCTCGCGCGCGACGCTCCACAACGAGGAGGACATCAATCGCAAGGGTATCCGCGAGGGTGACGACGTGATCGTCCAGCGCGCAGGCGACGTGATCCCACAGATCGTCGGCCCCGCGGGCAAGCACCGGAAGGGAACGAAGCCGTTCCAGATGCCGACGCACTGCCCGCTGTGCGGCGTGGCCGTCGTGAAGCCCGAGGGTGAGGTGATGCACCGCTGCCCGAACCGTGCGTGCCCGTCCCGTGGCCTCGAGACCCTGAACAACTGGGTGATGGGAGCCGCCGACATCGACGGCGTCGGCGAGCAAACGGTGTGGCGCCTCTGGCAGCAGGAGCTGGTGCGGTCGATCCCGGAGCTCTACCGGCTCACGGCGGAGCAGCTGATGCAGCTCGAGGGCTTCGGCGAGATCAGCGCCAACAACGCGATCGCCGCCATCGAGACGTCGAAGGAGATCCCGTTCTTCCGGGTGCTCTTCGGGCTGAACATCCCCGACGTCGGCTGGATCACGGCGCGCAACCTCGCGCGCCATTTCGGCAACGTCGACGCGCTGATGGACGCGACGCAGGAGGAACTCGTGGAGGCCGAGGGCATCGGGCCGGAGCGGGCAGAGGCGATCGCGGAGTGGTTCCGCGACGACGAGAACCGCCGCCTCGTCGCCGAGTTGCGGGACCTCGGCCTGAGCTTCGAGGCCGGGGACGACGAGAGGCCCGTCGAGGGGCCTCTCACCGGGAACGTGTACGTGATCACCGGCACACTCGAGAGTTTCACGCGCAACGAGGCGCAGGCTGCGCTCGAGGAGCTCGGCGCGAAGGTCACGGACTCCGTGTCCTCGAAGACGACCGGGGTGATCGTCGGCGAGGACCCCGGCGCCTCGAAGCTGGCGAAGGCCGAGAAGGCGGGCGTGCCCGTGCTCGGCGAGGCCGACCTGTTGACGTTACTCGGACGCGGCTAGCACGGCGGCGAACCGGTCCTGCGCGAGGCGCGCCGAGGGCCAGGAGACCGGCCAGCCGTTCTGCAGAACCGAGAAGACGTAGCGGTCGCCGACGAACCCGGAGAGGGCCGACGCGTTGCTCGTCGTCCCCGTCTTCGCGAGCACGACGCCGGCCGCGGCTGTCCCGCGCATGCGATGGACGAGCGTGCCGCTGCGTCCGGCGACCGGCAGCGACGCGAGCAGCTCCGGGCGCACCCCGGGGTCGTTCCACATCACGGTCAGCAGCGAGACGAGCGCGCTCGCCGTCAAGCGGTCGAGCAGCGACAACCCGGAGCCGTCGACCATGCGCACGCCCGCCATGGGCACGCCGGCCTGCGCGAGCAGCCCGGTGGCGACGCCGGCGCCGGCCGACGTCGTTCCCCGGCCGGCCTGGATCGCGCCGAGCTGCTTCAGCAGCATCTCCGCCTCGAAGTTGTCGCTCGCGCGGTCCATCCAGCGCACGATCGCGCGTAGCGGCGGCGAGTCGACTGCCGCCAGCGGCACCGACCTGTCGTTCGCGACGCCGTGCGCTGCTCCACCGTCGACCCGCACGCCGGCACGTGCAAGCGCGGCCCGGAAGAGCTGTGCGGCAGCAAGCGCCGGGTCGTGCGACGTCCAGCGTCCCACCCGGCCGCGGTCGACGATCAGCGCGGACAGCGGCGGCGACTCCTCGATGGCGAAGGACGCCTTCCAGCCCGGTGCGGTGCGGCGCGTGTCGAACCACGTCTCGTCCGCGAGCACGCGTCCCGTCACGTGGGCGATGCCCGCCGCGCGCACCTGCCGCGCGAGCACCGTCAGGTCCGACGGCGTCAACGTCGGATCGCCGTATCCCTTCAGCACCAGATCGCCCTGCCACGTCGCGTCGATCTGCTCGCCGGCCCCGAGCACGTCCGTCTCGATCCGGAACGACGGGCCGAGCGCCGTCAGCGCCGCGTAGGTGACCGCAAGCTTCTCGTTCGAGGCGGGGAGGAGGGAGAGCGACGCGTTGCGCGAGTAGACCGCCTCGCCGGTGTCGAGGTCGACCGCAAACGCGGCGGACGCCGCCGGGCTGAGGTGCGGCACGCGGAGCGCCCGGTCGAGCCGGGTCTCGAGTGCGCGCGGGGCGGCGTTCGCCGCCGCGGCCAGAGAAGAAAGCGACAGGGCGAACGCGGCGAGGGCCACGGCGAGGATGCGGGCGCGGGCGGGCACGAGGCGATGCAGTGTTCCGATGCGTGCCTCTCCCGTCAACCTTGTGGTCTGACCGGCGACGTTCGCCGGGTCTCCGGCCCGCGATCACGCTGCGCGGGAGTCCGCCGTCGGCCTTATCAAGGCAACCAGCCTTGACGGCGGCCACCGACGGCCTCCCGCTTGGTGCTAGCGACCCGGAAACCGGGCAACGTCACCGGTCAAACCACTGGGTCCCGGCGGAGCGAAGATGGGCCGCCCGGCCCATACCGTTGCGGCAACACGAGCCCGATACTTCGGGTTCAGTGAGCCCGGACCCGGACGCCATGCTGCACGAAGTCGAAGAGCTCCTCAACGCACCGACGAGCGGCGAGTCCGCGCCGACACTGGCGTGCATGGAGGACGCGCTCACGGAGGGCTACGCGCAGGTGCTCGCCCTCGAGGCGGAGCGCTGGCGCCTCGAGCGGCGGCTCGGCGAGGTCGCGCGCACCGTGGGCCGACTCGACTCCGACGCACCGAGCTTCGCCGAGGAGCTCTCCCTGCTCGGGAAGCGCCTCACGAGCGCCGACGGCGAGCTGACGAGCCTGCGGACCCGGCTCGACTCGCTGTACGAGCGCGCCCGGAGCATGCGGCGCGCGAGACGCGTCAGCCTCTAGACGATGCCGCTGCGGACGGCGTAGACGGCCGCCTGAATGCGGTTGTCGATCTGCAACTTCATGAGGATGTTCGAGATGTGGTTCTTCACGGTCTTCGGGCTGATGTGCAGCTCGGCCGCGATCACGGCGTTGTCCTTGCCGTTCGCGATCAGCTTCAGCACCTCGATCTCGCGGTCCGACAGCTCAGCGCGGATCTGATCGGCGATCTCGGGTTGCGTGTTCGTCGCGCGGACACGCTGCAGCACTTTCGCGGCGATGCTCGGCGAGATGAGCGACTCGCCGCGCGCGGCGGCGCGGATTCCGGCCATGAGGTCGTGGATCGAGGAGTCCTTCAGCAGGTAGCCGCACGCGCCTGCGAGGATCGCGTCCATCACGTCGTCGTCCTGATCCGAGATGGTCAGCATCACGACGCGCGTGAGCGGAGCGATCGAGGTGATGTGGCGTGTCGCCTCGACGCCGCCCATGTCCGGCATGTTGAGATCCATGACGACGACGTCGGGTGCGAGCTCGCGCACGATGCGCACCGCTTCGCTTCCGCCGGAGGCTTCTCCGACGATCTGCACCGCCTGCTCCTCGAGCAGGTTGCGGAGGCCCGTGCGGAACAGGTCGTGGTCGTCGACGATGAGCACGCGGAGCGACTCTGGCTGCCGCTCGGCGGCCGTGTGCAGCACCTCGCTCAGCTGCGTACCCCCTTCCAGGCTCTGCGAGTCTAGTTGGTCCTAGTGGAGCGTGATCGTGACGGTCCGGCGGCCCCAGGCGCGCGCCTGGGCGAGGCTCGGGAACCAGAGGTCGATCGTCGCTCCCCTGACCGCGCTCCCCGTGTCGGCGGCCACGCCTTCGCCGTAGCCCGGGATCGTCATCCGCGTGCCCAGGGGGATCACCGCGGGGTCGACCGCGACGACGCCCCAGCCGACCGGGATCCCCGTGGCCGTGCGGCCCGGCAGGGCGTACCCGGTCGAGCTCACCGTGACCGAGCGGCCGCTCGCCGGTGCCGCCGGCAGCGCAGGAGACAAGGAGGCGACCGGTGTCGCCGCCGCGGCCACGTCGGCTGCGACCTGGAGCTGCTGTGACTTCGCCTCCACGTGCTGCGCAGCCGCCTGGAGAGCACTGATCTGGCGTGCCTTCAGTCGCTGCTCGCTACGCAGCCGCGCGATGAAAGCGAGCCGCCGGCTGCGGGCCGCGACGAGGTCGTTCGCCGTCTGACGCGCAGATGCGAGCGCGGAAGAGAGCTGCGCACGGCGCTGGGCGAGCGTCGAGCGCACGCGTGCGAGGCGGATCTGTGCGGCGTTCGTCACTTCGACGACCTGCCGACTCTGGTCGGCGATGCGCGTCAGGTCGTCGAGTCGCGCCATTGCATCATCGAGCGACTCCGCGCCGAGCACGACTGCGAGCGCGTCGGTATCGCCTTGCTCGTACAGCATGCGCAGGTTGCCGGCGAGACGCCGCTGCGATGCAGCGAGCGTGTCACGGGTCGCCGAGAGCTGCTGCGAGAGCAGCGCCCGCTGCCCGCGCAATCTGGCCGCTTGCGCCTCGAGCGACGCGAGCACCGTCTGCGCCTTCTGAAGGCGTGTGTCGAGGGCGTAGAGGTCGAGCAGCGCGTGGTGGGCCCGGGCGTCGAGAACGCTCGCGTGGCCCTGCAGGGACGGCGTCTTCGGGCCCGGCTCCGCTGCCGTAGCCGCCGAGACGGTGACGAGGACGAGCACCGCAGAGAGACCTGCAAGCCTCGCCGCGGACTGTGCCCTTCGGCCGCTCACGGTCGCGGGACCGTAGCAGGAAACGGCAGAAATTCGAGTACTTTGTGCGGTCCCCGAAACCCGGTATTCCAAGCGGTTCAGAGGCCGATTGCGGCAGTTTGGTGACCTTTGTCGGGTTGCGGGTGTCCGACACCCCTGCTAGCGTGCCCAACTTGTGACGTACCGGACCCCTCCGGTGCGCCTGCCGTACGCGATTCTCGGGAGTCCGTCATCAGGCTTCTGAAGCGACAGGCGCCGGTGCTCCTCCTCGTCGTCGCTGCGGCGTTCGTCGCCGCCGGCGCAGCAACCGGCGACCCCTCCGTCAGCGCGAAGCAGGCCCGGGCGCAGCAGGTCTTGGGGCAGATCCAGCAGCTCGACTCGAGCCTGCACCGCGCGCAGAGCGCCTACGATTCCGCCTCGGTGAAGCTCGGCGCGATCGAGCACAGCCTGACGATCAACAGGATTGCGCTTCGCGCAGCGCGCGCGAACCTCGGCAAGTCGCAAGTCGCACTCGCGAGCCGGCTCGTCGCGATCTACACGACGCGCGACGATCAGTCGACGCTCGCGGTGCTGCTCGGCGCGCAGAGCATCGACGATCTGGTGAACCGCATCGAGACGGTGCAGTCCGTCTCGTCGCAGGATGTCGCGGTGATGAATCAGGTGATCGGCTTCAAGCATCAGGTGACCGCGCACCAGCACGCGCTCGTGCGCGCGCGTCACGACCAGAAGCGGCTCGTCGCGCAGCGCGCCGCGGCCAAGGCGCGGATCAGCTCACAGCTCCGCCGGACGAACGCGCTCTTCGCGTCGATCAAGGGTGAGATCGCGCACCTGCTCGCACTCCAGCAGGCCCGGCAGCTCGCGCTCGCCCGTGCGGCGCAGGCGCGGTACGGGGCGTGGCAGGAGCAGCAGGCGCTGGCGCTCCAGAACACGGTGATCGGCGCGTCGGCTGCGACGGCCGACGGGTCGGTGGCTCCGCCCTCTCAGTACGGCGGAGTCGTCGCGATCGCGATGCGCTATCTCGGCACGCCGTACGTCTGGGGCGGCGCGAGCCCGGGCGGCTTCGACTGCTCCGGCCTCGTGGCCTACGTCTACGCGCAGGTGGGCGTGAGCCTCCCGCACTACACCGGTGCGCAGTGGAACGTCGGCGTTGCGGTCTCGCGGAGCGACCTCCAGCCCGGCGACCTCGTCTTCTTCGATGGGTTGGGACACGTCGGGATCTACATCGGCGGCGGCGAGTTCATCCACGCGCCGCACACGGGCGACGTCGTGAAGATCTCGTCGCTCGGCGAATCCGGGTACGGGTCGTCGTACGTCGGCGCGCGCCGGATCATCGGCTAGCGCGCAGCACGGAGAGCCACAGCACGGCCGCGACGGCGGCCGGGATCAGCCACCACGCGTCGACACCGCCCCCGGCGAACGAGGCGGTGGCGCCGATCGCGACCACGACGCCTGCGGCGGCGCGCCAGTCGTCTCCGACGACGAAGTCCCACCAGAAGTGACCGAAGCCGCGGACGCGTCTCATGCGAGCGCCACCCGCCGGCGTCGCAGCGTGGCGACCGCCGAAAACGAGAGCGCGAGCACGAACGCGAGAACGCCCGGCAACGCAGCATCCTCGCCGGGCCAGTGCGCGCCCGCCCCCTCGGTCGCCCAGAAGATCCCGAACGTCGTCAGCATCGCGCCGACGGCGAACTTCATCGTGTTCTCCGGGACGCGCGAGAGCGGCGCGCGCACGAGCACGCCGACGACGGCGACGAGCACGAGCGCCGCGCCCGCGCCGAGTGCCGCGAGCGCGATGCGCCCCTGGGCGCTCCCGAACGTGATCACGATGAACGCGACCTCCAGTCCCTCGAGCAGCACGCCCTTGAACGCGAGCGTGAAGCCGTACCAGTCGAGCCCGGCACGTTGCTCGCCTCGCGCAGCGCGCGCCTCTTCGAGCTCGCGTGCGAAGATCGCCTCTTCGTCGTGCAGTGCCTTGAAACCGCTCGCGCGCAGGATCGCCTTGCGCAGCCACTGAAGACCGAAGGTGAGGAGTAGCGCACCGACGAGGAGCCGCAGCGCGGAGATGGGGATGCGGGTCAGCGCCGGTCCGAGCGCGGCGACGATCACCGCGAGCACCAGCGTCGCCGCGCCGAGCCCGGCGAGAGCCGAGCGCCAGCCTCGCGAGACTCCGGCGGCCAGCACGATCGTGAGCGCCTCGACGAACTCGACCGCGCTCGCAAGGAACGCGGCTGCGATCAGGAAGCCGGCGGTCACCCGGGCGAAGCCTCCCGATCAAGCACGACGGGGGTCAGATCCGATCATGGCTTTCACCGGGTCTGACCCCCGTGTATAGCTCTTCGATCGCGGCTGCGAAGTGCTCGTACACGATCTTGCGGCGGATCTTCAGCGTCGGTGTGACCTCGCCGGCCTCCTGTGTGAAGTCGCGCGGGAGAATCGTGAAGCGCTTGATCTGCTCGACGCGCACGCGGTCGCGGTTCACGTCGTCGACGATCTCCTGCACGAGCTCCTGCGGGTCGCGCCCGCTCGCGTCGACCTTCGCGTGGTCGATCGTGATCAGCGCGGTGACATAGGGGCGCCGGTCGCCGACGACGAGCGCCTGCGAGACGAAGCACGAGGCCTTCAGCGCGTTCTCGAGATTCTGCGGCGCGATGTTCTTGCCGCCTGCGGTGATGATCAGGTCCTTCTTGCGGTCGGTGATCTTCAGGAACCCGTCCGCGTCGATCTCGCCGACGTCGCCGGTGCGGAACCAGCCGTCGTCGGTGAAGGCCGCCGCCGTCGCCTCGGGATCCTTGTAGTAGCCGCTGAACACCGTGTCGCTGCGCACGAGGATCTCGCCGTCCTCGTCGAGTGCGATCTCGCACCCTTCGACCGCGTGGCCGACCGTGCCGAAGTGGAAGTCGTCGGGGTTGTTGACGCTCAGGGAGCTCGCGGTCTCGGTGAGCCCGTAGCCCTCGATCACGAGCAGGCCGAGGGAATGGAAGAACTCGAGCATGTCGGTGCCGAGCGGAGCGGCGCCGGAGACGGCGACGCGCAAACGGCCGCCGAGCTTCTGCCTCACCTTCGCGAAGACCAGCCGGTCTGCGAGGCGCGCCTGCAGCGCGAGCAGGGTCGGCAGCGGGCGCCCGGCGCGCCGCAGGCGGCTCGCCCGTGCGCCGACTCCGAAGGCCCAGAAACCGAGCGACCGCCTCGCGCCGCCGGCGCTCTCGATCTGCTCGAGCACGCCGGCGTGGATCTTCTCGTAGATGCGCGGGACGGCCGGCAGGATCGTGGGGCGGACGGCGCCGAGCGCCTCGCCGACCCGGGTTGCCTCCGCCACGAACGCGACGGTCGAGCCGTAGTACGCCGCAGCCTGGTGCGCGAGCCTGCCGAACGTGTGCGCGAGCGGGAGGAAGAGCAGGACGACGTCGCTGCCGTCCTCGAGATTTGTGCGCACGCGGAGCGCGGCGGTGACGAGGTTCCGGTGCGTGAGCATGCACGCCTTCGGCGGCCCGGTCGTCCCCGACGTGTAGATGAGCGTGCCGAGATCCTCCTCCTGGACCTCGCGGGCAGCCTCGTCGAGCGCGTCCGGGTGCGCGGCGGCGTGCGCGAGGCCCTCGGCCTCGAGCGCCGGCAAGTCGTCGAAGCCGAAGAGCTCGCGCAGCGCCGGCGTCTCCGGCCGCACCGAGGCGAGCTTCTCGAGCTGCGCGTCGTCCTCGGCGAATGCGAGCAGCGACTCGGAGTGCCCGAGGACGTACGCGCACTCCTTGGCGGTGCTCGTCGGATAGATCCCGACGACGACCGCGCCGATCGTCATGGTCGCCCAGTCGAGCAGCACCCACTCGAGCCGGGTGCGCGCGATGACGGCGACGGCGTCGCCGCGCCCGACTCCGTGCGCGAGCAGCGCGTGCGCGAGCGCCTCGACGCGCTCGCCCGCCTCCCGCCACGAGACCTCGCGCCAACCCTCGCCGTGCTCCTCGAGATACGCCGGCGTCGTCCACTCCCGGTCGAGCGAATGGCGCCACAGCGCCGGAGCCGTGCGCGCCGGCAGGGACGCTTTCGTCGACGGCGGCGCGGAGGGGGAGGCGGTCGTCACGGGGCTCATCGTATTCAGGGAAGCGGACCTCCGGCGGGAGGCGAACCTCCCCGTCCCTCTGCGATTCCCGGTGCAACGGAAGCGTCGCGAAGAAGACGAAAGCCACCCGTCGGAGAGTGGCTCTCGTGCACGTCGCGCCTCGGTGCCCGAGAGCGCCTGAGCCTGCCGGCTCAGTGCTGCTGCTGCAGGGCGCCGAGCGCCTCGAGCTGCGCCTGGAAGAGGTACTTGTCGATCTTGCCGTGATAGATCGGCACCCCCTCTTGCATGCACACCCGGATCACCTCCTGCTGGTCGATCCCCAGCTCTTTCGAAAGCTCCTCGGGCGTGAGGTGATTGGACATGCGGCTCCTTCCTCCGGATCGAAAAAGCCCGCCGGCGCCGAGCGCTCAGACGGGCTGGTTCGCATCCTCGATTGTGGATCCGACGGGCATCAGTCCGCCCGTCCTGCGGAAGCATTCATCTGGCACAGAATATGCCCCGATGCCGACGGAGTCCAAACTGACCTCGATGACGAGCGAGGACGAGCCCGCCGGCTTCGAGGCGCGGGAGCTTCGCCTCGGAGCGACCGCCGTCCGTTACCTCGTCGGCGGGGCAGGGCCGCCGCTCGTGCTCGTCCACGGCCTCGGCGGCGCCGCCTCGAACTGGCTGCGCATTGCCCCCGCCCTGGCCACGGAGCGGCGGGTCATCGTGCCCGAGCTGCCGGGCCACGGCGGGTCGGGACCGCTCCCCGCCGCACCGACGCTCGACCCCTATGCCGAGGCCGTGCTCGCGGTGCTCGAGCACGAGGGTGCCCTGCCCGCGCCGTGGGTCGGCCATTCGCTCGGCGGCCTCGTCGGCCTGCGCGCAGCCGTGCGCCGCCCGGACGCCGTCACCGGGCTCGTGCTGGCGGCGGCGGCCGGGATCTCCTCCGCCTCCCGCGCCGGCGAGCTGACCGTGACCTGGGTCGGGCGGCTCCGGCCGGAGCGGCTCGTGATGCGGCACCGCCGTCGCGTGGCCCGCTCGCGCCGGGGCCGGAAGCTGGCCTTCGGCTGGTGGGGCGTCGCCGACCCGGCGGGCTTCGACCCGGCGATGGCGGAGGCGTTCCTCGCCGGCGCGGCGCGGCACGCCGACACCCGCTCGGCCGGCGCTGCGCTCGTCCGCTCCGACCCGCGGCACGACCTCGACCGGGTCGGGTGCCCGTGCCTGTGCCTCTGGGGCGCGTCCGACCACTGGGTGCCCCTGGCCGACGGGATGGAGTACGCCCGGCGCCTGCGGGCGCCGCTCCGCGTGATCGCGGACTGCGGCCACCTGCTGATCGGCGAGCGGCCGGACGCGGTGCTCGCCGCGGTGCGGGGCTTCCTCGCGTCGCTCGAGGGAGGCCGGGCGCATGCTTAGCCGGTCGCCGCCGCCTCGAACGGGATCACCTCCGCTCCGCTCCCGTCGTCGTCGTGACGTGGCCCGGAGAGGAAGTCGATCCGCTGGCCGACCACCTCGACGACCGTCCGCCGTTTGCCCTCCTCCTCCCAGGAATGGCTGTGCAGCCGGCCGGCGACGCCGACCCGCTGCCCCTTGGTCAGGTATTCCGCGCAGAGCTCCGCCTGGCGGTCCCAGGCCTGCACCCAGACGAAGTCCGCCCCGGCTTCGCGGTTCCCGCGGTTCACGGCGAGCAGGAAGCCCGCCACCTTCTTGTCCTCGCCCACGTCCCGCAGCTCGACGTCCGTGGCGAGATTGCCGATGAGGCTCACGGTGTTCATGCGGCGAAGGTAGACCGGCAAGCGTCACGAAAGTGTCGAGGCTTTCCGGAATCTCCGGTCGTTGGACGTACACTCGGGAGCGACGCATGGGCATCTTCTCTTCACTGACAGGGTTCGGCGGCCGCGACATGGCGGTCGACCTCGGCACCGCGAACACGCTCGTCTACGTCCGCGGGCGCGGCATCGTCCTCTCGGAGCCGTCGGTCGTCGCGATCGACCAGCGCACCGGCGAGGTGCACGCGGTCGGCGTCGAGGCCAAGCGGATGCTCGGCCGCACGCCGGGCACGATCCAGGCGATCCGGCCGCTGAAGGACGGCGTCATCGCCGACTTCGACGTGACCGAGCAGATGCTCAGGCACTTCATCCAGAAGGTGCACCAGCACCGCTTCGCGCATCCGCGCGTCGTCGTCTGCGTCCCGTCGGGCGTCACGGGGGTCGAGAAGCGCGCGGTGGAGGAAGCGACCCTCTCGGCCGGCGCGCGCCAGGCGTACCTGATCGAGGAGCCGATGGCCGCCGCGATCGGCGCCGGGCTTCCCGTCGCCGAGCCGACCGGGAACATGATCGTCGACATCGGCGGCGGCACCACCGAGGTCGCGGTGATCAGCCTCGGCGGCATCGTCGTCTCGCAGTCGCTGCGCGTCGGCGGCGACGAGATGGACGAGGCAATCATCAACCACATCAAGCGCGACTACAAGCTGCTCATCGGCCAGCAGACCTCCGAGGAGATCAAGCTCGAGATCGGCTCCGCCTGGGACCTGAAGGAGGAGCTCCAGGCCGAGGTGCGCGGGCGCGACATGCTCACCGGCCTGCCGAAGACGGTCATCCTCACCTCTGAGGAGATCCGCCGGGCGCTCGACGAGCCGGTCACGCAGATCATCGAGGCGATCAAGTCGACGCTCGACAAGACTCCGCCCGAGCTCGCGGCCGACATCATGGACCGCGGCATCGTGCTCGCCGGCGGCGGCGCGCTGCTGAACGGCCTCGACGAGCGGCTGCGCCACGAGACGCAGATGCCCGTCCACCTGGCGGAGAGCCCGCTCACCTGCGTCGCGGTCGGCTCCGGGCGCAGCCTCGAGGAGTTCGAGGCGATCCATCGCTCGAACAAGGTTCGCCGCCGCCGCAACGGCGGCCGCAACAGCCGCCGCTACTGACGACCCCCGGGCGGCCGGGTAACCTAGGCCCGTGGCACCTCCGAACCGCACCGCGCGGGTGGCGGTGCTGGGCTCGTCGGTCCAGCGCTCCAGGTCGAAGAAGCATGCCGCCGGCAGGGCTCGGAGCGCCGTGCTCCGGCGCCTGGTGCTCGCGCTGCTCGTGCTCGGCGCGCTCGCGCTCCTGACGATCTCCTTCCGCTCGCCGACCTCGGGCGTGCTCCACGACGTGCAGGGAGCAGGTGCGAGCGCCCTGCGGCCGTTCCAGATCGCGGCGGAGCGCGTCGCGCGCCCGTTTCGCGACGCGTACGGCTACTTCGACGGCCTCGCCGGCGCGAAGTCGGAGAACGCGAGGCTGAGGCGCGAGTTGCGCGCGCTGCGCGCGCAGTCGACCGCGAACCTCGCGGGCGCTCAGCGGGCGGCCGAGCTCGAGCGGTTGCTGCACTACGAGCAGGGGCCGACGTATCCGAGCGACTACCGGCCCGTCAACACGTCCGTCATCTCGTTCCCGAGCGGTCCGTTCGCGCAGCAGGTGGCCATCGCGGCCGGGTCGAGCTCCGGCATCGGCATCAACACGCCCGTCGTCAGCGCCGACGGCCTCGTCGGGCGCGTGACGAACGTCGGCCCGTCGACGTCGGTCGTGACGCTGATCACCGATCCCGACAGCGCGGTCGCTGCGCGCGACCTCACCACCGGCGTCAGCGGTCTCATCCGCCATGGGCAGGGCAACACGCTCATCCTCGACCGGGTGTCGAAGGAGCAGCGGGTGCGCAAGGACGACATCATCGTCACGCAGGGGACGCGCGACCGCCGCTACCCGGACCTCTACCCGTACGGCATCCCGATCGGGCACGTGCTCTCCTTCGGCACGAGCGACATCGCGAGCTATCTCACCGTGCAGGTGGCGCCGTTCGCGTCGCTCGGCTCGCTCGACTCCGTCGCCGCCCTCGTCGCGACGAAGCCCACGCCGAAGCTCCCGTGAGCTTCGTCGACGGCGTCAAGGCCGCCGCGCTCCTCTTCCTCGCGGCGATCATGCAGGTCTCGATCTTCGCGCAGGTGCACGTGCTCGGCGGCGTCCCCGACGTGCTGCTCGTGCTGCTCGTCGCCGTCGCGTTGCTCCGCGGGGCGATCGTCGGAGCAGCCGGAGGCTTCTTCGCCGGGCTGCTCGTCGACACCGCGTCGCTCGGCAGGCTCGGTCTGACGTCGCTCGTGCTGACGATCGCCGGGTACTGGATCGGGCGCTACGGCGAGACGACCGGACGCGATCGCGCGCATGCGCCGTTCCTGTCGGTCGCGGTCGTGACGATCCTCTACTCGTTCGGGCTGCTCCTCGTGCACTTCGTGCTCGGCGAGCGCGCGCCGGCCGGGGCGATGCTGCGCGGCCTCCTGCCGGCGATCGCCCTGAACCTCATCCTCACGGCCCCGGTCTACGCACTCGTGCGCCGGCTGCTGCGGCCGCTCGATCGCTCCGGTCTGACGACGGAGGTGCAGCTGCTTGGCTAGCTCGACGAGCGAGCGGCCGGCGTCGAAGCGGGCTCTCCCCGACGGCCCTCCGGCGGTCGAGCCCTGGCGCGTCACGCAGCGCCTCACGTTGCGCGTCGGCGTGCTGGGGGTGCTCGTGCTCGTCATCTTCGCGGCGCTCTTCCTCCGGCTCTGGGCGCTCCAGGTGCTCGCCGGGACGAAGTACGTCGACCAGGCGAGCGCGAACTCGTACCGCACGGTGGCGGTGCAGGCGCCGCGCGGCCCGATCGTCGACCGCAACGGCCGCCGGCTCGTCATCAACCACCGGGCGACCGCGATCCAGCTGTGGCCGGCCGACCTGCCGAAGGTCTACACGGATCGCTACGCGGAGCTCCAGCGGCTCGCGCGCCTCACGCGGGTCCCGCTGTACGAGATCGCCCGCGGCATCAAGGGGCGGCGCGGCGACCCGGTCACCCCGGTCGTCGTCCGCGACGCGGCGAGCGAGCCGATGGTCGCGTACCTCTTGGAGCACGCGACCGAGTTCCCGGGCGTGACGCTCGGGCAGGCCTACGTGCGTCAGTACCCGTACCACTCGCTCGCGGCGCAGCTGCTCGGCTACGTCGGCGAGATCTCCGCCGGCCAGCTGAAGAGCCTCGCGAAATCGGGGTACCGGCCGGGGGACGAGCTCGGGCAGAGCGGCGCCGAGTCGTCCTACGATCGCTACCTGCGCGGCGTCGCCGGCACCCAGCGGCTGCACGTCGACTCGCTCGGTCATCCGCGCGGCTCGGTGATCACGACGACGCTCGCGAAGCCGGGGCACACGCTGCGCCTCACGCTCGATCTGAAGCTGCAGCAGGCGGCCGAGAAGGCTCTCCAGTACGGCATCTCGCTCGCGCAGGCGAACGGGCAGTGGGCTGCGCGCGGCGGCGCGATCGTCGCGCTCGACCCGAAGGACGGATCGATCCTCGCGCTCGCGTCGTCGCCGACGTACGAGCCGTCCGTCTTCGCCGGCCGCGTGTCGTCGTCAGCGCTCGCAAACGAGGGCCTGACGCAGAAGACCGCGGAGGTGAAGAACTTCCCGTCGCTCGACCGCGCGATGATGGGCGAGTACCCGCCCGGCTCCGTCTTCAAGCCGGTGACGGCGCTCGCGGCGATGCAGGAGCACCTGGTCTCGCCCTACGCCTACCTGCCCTGCACCGGGGCGTACGCCTCGACATACGACAAGGCGCTGCACCCGCACCAGTTCCACAACTGGGACCCGAACGTCAACCAGCAGATGGACATGCCGACCGCGCTCGCGTACTCGTGCGACACGTACTTCTACCAACTCGGCGACCTGTTCTTCAATCCGAAGTCCAGCAGGCAGCCGTTGCAGCAGTGGGCCAGGGCCTTCGGGTTCGGCTCGACGACCGGCTCCGACGTCGGGCCGGAGGCGGCCGGCCTCGTCCCGACGATCGGCTGGCGCCGCCGTACGTACACGCCGGCGACCGACCCCTGCTGCTGGCAGGTCGACAGCCTCTGGAAGCCGGGCGACTCGATCCAGCTCGCGATCGGCCAGAAGGACCTGCTCGTGACGCCGCTCCAGATGGCCCGGCTCTACGCGCTGATCGCGAACGGCGGCTACCTCGTCACGCCGCACGTGCTGCTGGACGTCGAGAACCCGAACAAGACGCCCGTCCCGGTGGCTGCGCCGCCGGCGCCGCGGAAGATCGGGGTCGACGCCGCGGCGCTCCAGGTCGTGCGGCAGGGCCTCTGGGAGGGCACGCACCTCGACTTCGGCACGTCGTACGGCGTCTTCGGCAAGTTCCCCGTCTCGATCGCGGGCAAGACCGGTACGGCCGAGAAGACCGTCACACTGCCGGGATACACCGGCGTCCAGAACCAGTCGTGGTGGTGCGGGTACGGCCCGACCGACGACGCGAAGATCGTCATCTGCGTCGTGATCGAGAACGGCGGTCACGGCGGCACCGCCGCGGCGCCGGCCGCGATGCAGGTGTTCGCGAAGTTCTTCAACGTCAAGGCAAAGCTCGCCGCCCCCATCCACTCCGACTGATGGGCATGAAGGGCACACTGGGCTGATGCTGGAATACGCCGGATCGCAACGCTCGGGACTCCAGGCGCACCGGGGTGAGGGCCTCGCGCTGGTCGCCGTCCTGCGCTCGCTCGACTGGCTCCTGCTCGTGGGCGTCGCCGCCCTCGTCGGCGTCGGGCTCTGGGCCGTGGCCGGCGTGACGCGCTTCGACAACCCGGGCCATCCCAGCTACTACCTCGACCGGCAGATCGTCTACGCCGCGGTGGGCGGCTTCGCGCTGATCGTCGCGATGGTCGTCGACCCCGACGTCTACCGTCGCTACTGGCGGGCCATCTTCGGCGGCACGGTCGGCCTGATCGCGGTCGTCTTCGTGCTCGGCAGCGCCGCGCGCGGCTCCACGCGCTGGATCGACGTCGGCTTCTTCACGTTCCAGCCGTCGGAGTTCGGGAAGCTCCTCTGCGTCCTCGCGCTCGCCGGCTTCCTCGCCGAGCGCGCGCGCAGCGCCGGTGAGGCGGGGACGACGCTGCGAACGCTGGGGCTCGGGGCGGTCCCGATCGTGCTCGTGTTCGTGCAGCCGGACCTCGGAACGGCGCTCGTCTATCTCGTCGCGCTCGGCGCGATGCTCTTCGTCTGCGGGACGCCGTGGAAGCACCTGACGATCCTCGGACTGATCGGCGTGCTAGCCGCCGTCGGTGTGCTCTGGGCGGGCCCGGCGGTTGGCGTCGACTTCCTCAAGGGCTACCAGAAGCAGCGCCTCACCTGTTTCACGCACCCGGCGACGTGCCCGGTCGACGCGCGCTACAACGTCGAGCAGTCGATCGCCGCGGTGGGCTCGGGCGAGGTGTGGGGGCGCGGCGTCGACAACGCGACCCAGACGCGCCTCGACTTCCTGCCCGAGCATCACACCGACTTCGTGTTCGCGTCGTTCAGCGAGCAGCGCGGGTTCATCGGCGCGTCGGTGCTGCTCGCGCTCTATCTCCTCGTGCTGTGGCGAGGCCTGCGCGTCGTCACCGTCGCGCGAGACCTCTACTCGGCGATCGTCGCCGGCGGGATCGTCGTCGCGCTGCTCTTCCAGATCTTCGTCAACGTCGGCATGACGATGGGGATCGCGCCGATCACCGGCATTCCGCTCCCCTTCGTCAGCGTCGGCGGCTCGTCGATGATCGCGAACCTCGCGGCGATGGGTGTGCTGCTCGCCGTGCACGCGCGCGGCCGTGCCGCCCGGTCCCGCCGCCGCTGATGGCCCCCGGCCCGAGGTCGCTGCCGGTCTCGCTCGGCGCTCTGCGCAGGCTCGTGAAGGAGGTTCAGGTCTCGGCACGCGACGAGAAGCCTCTCGCCGTCGGGGGCGCGCGCGAGCTCGCCGCCGTTCTCCGCCGTGAGCTCGGGCAGGGCGCGAAGCCGGGCGGGATCCGCCAGGGCGACGACCCTCGGGGCGCCGCGGTCTTCGTCTACGTGCTCGGGAACGAGCCGACCGAGGACGACGAGCAGGCGTTGAAGCGCGCCCGCCGCGCGCGTGTGCCGATCGTCGCGGTTGCGGCAGGCCGCGTGCCGGGCGGCGTCTCGATCCCGTTCGTGCTCGCCGGCGACGTCGTGCGGGTCGAGGCGGGGGAGGGCTTTCCGCTCGCGGCGATCGCACGGGTGATCGCCGCGAGGCTCGGCGAGGACGGGGCGCCGCTCGCCTCGCGCGTGCCGGTGCTACGCGGCCCGGTCTGCGCCGCGCTCGTTGCGAGCTTCGCCCGCCGCTGCGGCGCGCTCGCCGCTGCGGGGTTCGTGCCGGGCGCCGATCTGCCGGTGCTCGCGCTGAACCAGGCCCGGCTGGTTCTGCGGCTCGAGCAGGCGTACGGGCTCGACGCCGATCTCCGTGAGCGGGCGCCGGAGCTGCTCGCCACGATCGGCGCCGGCCTCGGCCTGCGGGCCGTCGCACGGCGGCTGCTCGCGATCGTTCCGGTAGCGGGGTGGGCTGTACAGGGCGCCGTTGCGTATGCGGGCACTCGCGCGCTCGGCGAGGCCGCCGTCCAGAGGCTGGAAGTCCGGATGCCAGGCCGCGATGAGGCAGGCCCCGCTACGCGGCCGCAGGCCGGAGCCTCGCGCGGCGCGCCCTGATGGCGCGGAGCCGCTGGGTGAGCCGCGCCCAGGCCCAGGGCTCGACCTCGCGGTAGCGGGCAGCCGTCTGACCGCGCGTCGCCTCCAGGTATTCGAACCAGGCGTCGGCCTCCTCGATCAGCAGGAGCTCTTCGGCTTCGTGCGTTCCGGTCACGGCTGCACCTCCCACGTCGTGAATGGGCGGATCGTAGGTCCCCGGTCGGACGGCGCGGGCGCGACGGCGGGCCCGCGCCGGCCGCCCTCGGCCGTGGCCGCTGCTACCCTGGCTGAGAAGGCTCATGCCGACGCTTTTCCTCACACACAACGAGCGCGCGCGCCGCCGGGTGCAGCTACGAGCTGCCGGCGTCGCTGTCGCGCGCTCCCACGAAGGAGTTCTCGCTTGCCCTGGTTCCGTCGACGGAAGAACGAATCCGACGTCGCAGCGGCTCCCCAGCCTGCTGCTCGAGTCCTCGAGACTCGCCCCGCACCACGCGTAGTCCCTCCGGCCGCCGCCGCCGGCGCGGCCACGGACGCCACAACCGATCCCACCCGTCCCAAGCGCCGCCGCGGTAGCCGCGGAGGGCGTGGGCGCGCCAAGCCCGGCACCGCCGGAGCCTCCTCCACCGCTGCTGCGGGGGAGAAGGCAGACAGGCCCGCCCAGGGCGAGAAGGCCCGGGGCGAGAAGGCCCAGGGCGAGAAGGCCCAGGGCGGTGCACGCTCCGGCGCCAAGGCCGACGGCGCGAGGGCGGAGAAGAAGCCCGAGCGCAAGCAGCCGGAGAAAAAGACGCTGTCCCAGCGGCAGGAGCGCCGCCGCTCCGAGGGTCCGAGCCGCCGCCGCCAGCCGCCGCGCCGCGCGCCGCTGCCGGCCGCAAAGCGCGAGCTCCTCGTGTCGGTCGACGTCGGCGAGCAGCGCGTCGCGGTGCTCGAGGACGGCAAGGTCGCGGAGGTCTATCTCGAGCGGCCCGACAAGCGCTCGATCGCGGGGAACATCTACCTCGGCCAGGTCGACAACGTGCTGCCCGGCATGGAGGCGGCGTTCGTCGAGATCGGCCTCGAGAAGAACGGCTTCCTCTACGTCGACGAGATCGTCGGCCCGGAGATCGAGCGCGGCCACGGCCGCAAGATCCAGGACCTGATCAGCAAGGGGCAGACGATCCTCGTCCAGTCGGTGAAGGACCCGATGAAGACGAAGGGCGCCCGCCTGACGACCCAGATCTCGCTGCCCGGGCGCTTCGTCGTGTTCGTCCCGCAGGGCGAGGGCCTCGGCGTCTCGCGCCGCCTCGACGACGACGAGCGCACGCGCCTGAAGGACATCCTCAAGAAGCTCCAGATGAAGGAAGGCGGGATCATCGTCCGCACCGCCGCCGAGGGCGCCTCGGAGGACGACATCGAGCGCGACCTCGTGTTCCTCCAGCGCCTCTGGAAGTCGATCGAGGCGAAGGCGAAGACCGCGAAGGCGCCCGAGCTGATCTACCAGGAGGCCGAGCTGCCGCTCCGCGTCACGCGCGACCTCTTCACCGGCGACTTCGAGAAGGCCTACGTCGACAACGACCAGGCGTTCAAGCGCATCACCGGCTATCTGAAGAAGACCTCGCCGCACATGGTCGAGCGCGTGATCCGCTACAAGGAGACGCCGACGCTGATGGAGGCGTTCGGGGTCGACCAGGAGATCCGCTCGACCCTGTCGCGCCGCGTCGATCTCCCGTCGGGCGGCTATCTGATCTTCGACTACGCGGAGGCGTTCACCGTCATCGACGTGAACACCGGCCGCTTCGTCGGCGGCCGCGGCAAGAACTCGGGCGGCCGGCTCGAGGACACGATCACGAAGAACAACCTCGAGGCGGTGAAGGAGGTCGTGCGCCAGCTGCGGTTGCGCGACATCGGCGGGATCATCGTCATCGACTTCATCGACATGGCGAACCCGAAGAACCGGGCGGCCGTCGAGGAGGCGCTCCGCAACGAGCTCGAGCGCGACCGCACGAAGACGTACGTCGTCGAGATCTCACCGCTCGGCCTCGTCGAGATGACGCGTCAGAACGTGACCGACGGCCCGCGCGAGATCATGACGCGCAAGTGCCCGACGTGCAGCGGCGACGGCATCGTCTACTCCGAGGCCTCGGCCGCGATCGACGTCGAGCGACGGCTCCGGGCGCTCGCCACGGCGTCCAAGTCGCAGGCGTTCCGCGTCGAGGTCGCCGCGCCGATCGCGAGCGCGCTCGTCGGCTCCGGCGCGCGCAGGCTGATCGAGCTCGAGGCGCTGACGAAGCGGCGCTTCTTCTTCGAGGGCAAGCCGGCTGCGCATTCGGATCACCTCGTGGTCCTGGCTGAGGGCAAGCTCGCCGACCTGGCGCCGAAGGCGCCGGTCGAGGAGGGCGTCGAGCTGACGATCGAGCTCGTCGAGGTCGACCGCCACGACGCCCGTGCCGCCGTCGGCAAGCTCGACGGCCTCGACGTCTGCGTCGGGGAAGCGGCGGAGCTCGTCGGCAAGAAGGTCAAGGTTCGCATCGAGCGCGCGCTCGACGGCATCGCGTACGCGACGCTCGTGCGCCAGACGAAGAAGGCGCCCGAGCCGCTGACGGCGGAGGCGGAGGCCGAGAAGCCCACCCGCAAGCCGCCTGCGCGCAAGACCGCAGGCGCCGGCACGTCGGAGGTGTCCGAGGACGGCGACGAGCTCGGGCTCGGCGACGAGGCCGAGGAGGCCGACGGCGAGCCGGCGGTCGCAGAGACCCCGGTCGCAGAGGAACCGCCCGCGGAGACCGAGAGCGAGACCGCGCCGAACGGCGTGGAGGCGACCGGCGACGAGCCGGCCGCGGCTCCGGGCGCGCCCGCGAAGAAGAAGACCCGCCGCGGTTCACGGGGAGGTCGCAACCGCAAGAAGCCGGCCGGCGCAGGTACGGGCGCGACCACCGAGGACGAGTCGGCAGACGATTCCACCGACGACGCGGGCGCGGAGGCCGACGAGCCGTCCACCGCGGCGAAGACGCCCGCCGTGCGCACGTCCACGCCGCGCGGCGGCGGTCGCAACGTCACGATCCACGTTCCCTCCGACGACTTCGGCCGCGACGCCGACGACGACGAGGCCGTCTCGCCCGCCGCCCAGGCGACGGAGAGCGGGCCGACGGAGGACGGGCTGTCGCCCGCGAAGAAGAAGACGCGCCGCGGCTCGCGCGGGGGCCGCAACCGCAAGCGGCCCGCAGGCGTGGGCGCCGCCGGTGCCGCAGCCGGTGCCGCAGCCGGTGCCGCAGCCCTGGGGGCGTCGAACGGTTCCGAGCCGGCGCCCGCCGAGCTCGACGACGAGCCGCAGGCGTTCGCCGAGCCCAGCTTCGAGGAGCCGAGCTTCGAGGAGCCGAGCTTCGAGGAACCCAGCTTCGAGGAGCCGAGCTTCGAGGAACCCAGCTTCGAGCCCGCGCCCGCGCCTGAGCCTGAGGCGATCGAGCCCGAGCCCGCTGCGGTGGCCGCCGAGGCGGACGCCGCCGACGCCG
>Ga0315281_10000449_pt1 | contig 57043 bp, 52 predicted proteins | sample YL17G07_0_MG_FD_204540 | JGI IMG/M metagenome (GOLD analysis project Ga0315281, IMG submission 204540) | Sediment microbial communities from Yellowstone Lake, YNP, Wyoming, USA - YL17G07_0 | ecosystem: Environmental > Aquatic > Freshwater > Lake > Sediment | place: USA: Wyoming | collected...
GTACGCCTGGCGACCGGGTAGAGTTGAGAGCGGGGTCTTTTCTCGTGAATGGCCGATCGGAGAAGCTGCCGAAGGAAGGAATTCCTCCACACGATGGACTGCAGCTTCACGAACAGCAATGGGAAGTGCCGCGGGCAGGACAAACCGCGCACCTCTCGATGGAAAACTTTTTCAGGTGGAGGCCGCTGATCGAGCAGGAAGGCCACACGGTATCGCTTGCCGACGAGGGCACGATCCTAATTGACGGGAATCCAGAGTCGCGTTACACAGTCAAAGAGAATTACTATTTCGTCCTCGGCGATCATCGCGAAGCAAGCAACGACAGCCGCGTGTGGGGGTTCGTGCCGGAGAAGGACATTGTAGGAGAGGCGCTGTTCATCTATTGGTCGTTGGATATCGAAGCGGACCAAGACGGATTCGTTGGAAAAATTTCTTCGGTCCGATGGGATCGAATAGGGAACCTCATTCGCTAACGATGGCAAGCCTCTATCTTCATATTCCGTTTTGCGAGCACAAGTGCATTTATTGTGATTTTTACTCGATAGCACCAGACGGGTCGCGAGCCGACTACGACTCACTCACCGTTCGGTTTGTGGAAGCGCTCAAGCAGGAGATCGTGTTGAGGGCTGCGCAAGCACAATTTCAAATCCCCTACGAAACGATTTTCTTCGGAGGCGGAACACCTTCATTGCTTTCGCCGGCGACGATTGGCGAAATTCTCAACCTTCTCCACGCAAAGTTCTCCCTTCAATCCAACGCTGAAATCACGCTCGAAACTAATCCGGGCACCGTTGACAAAAAGAAGCTTCTGGATTTTCGTTCTGCCGGCATCAATCGCCTCAGTTTCGGCGTGCAGTCGTTCCACGACGACGACTTGAAATTCCTCACGCGCATTCACTCTGCGGAGCAAGCAAAAGAAAGTGTTCGCACCGCATTCAAGGCAGGGTTCGAGAATGTCAGTCTCGATTTGATTTTTTCACTGCCGGGCCAAACGCTTGTTCGATGGAAATCAAATCTGGAACAGGCAGTTGCTTTACAGCCTACCCACGTCTCAAGCTACAGTTTGATCGTCGAGCCAAACACGCCGCTCAAGCGCATGGTTGAATCGAAGCAAGTGCAGTTGCTTAGCCTGGAAGAGGACGCCTCGCTCTATGAGATGACGATGGAGTTCTTTCACGAGCACGGCTACGAGCAATACGAAGTATCCAACTTTGCGAAGCCCGGGTTCCGTTCGCGGCACAATTCGAATTACTGGAATCACTCAAATTATCTTTCATTCGGACCCTCAGCCCATTCGTTCTGGAACAATCGGCGCTGGTGGAACGTCGCAAACCTCGTCAACTATTGCGCGCGCATCGAAGCCGGCGCATTTGCCGATGCCGGTTCGGAATCGCTAACTGAGGACCAACTTCGACAAGAAGAAATTTTTCTCGGCTTGCGTTCAGACGGGATTCAGCTCACGCCGTTCAGCAAACGCTTTCATTACGACCTCATTGCCGCACATCGTCCCGCGATCGATCAACTTGTGCGAGAAGGGCTGGCACGATTGGACGATGAACGCCTGCGGTTGACAGCGAAAGGTTATTTGATTTGCGACGAGATTTGTGGTGCGCTGAGCTAGCGCCGCGATCAACCGAAAGACGAACGGCAGATGAGTTCATTGCAGTTCAATACTTTTCCTAATACATTAATCACCCTTTTCTTATCACACTCTGAGCAGTATTCCTGGAGCTTCGATGAACCTTAGAACACTTCACCGCGCATCCGCGGCCGCCGTTTTTCTCGTATCGATCATTACGTACGCAATTACCGTCTCGCCCACGGTGGTCTTTTGGGATGTCGGCGAATTCTGTGCGGCTGCCTTTTCGCTGCAAGTGCCACACCCACCGGGAGCGCCACTCTTCCTCTTGATTGCTCGGGTTTTTGCGATGGTTCCGTTTGTGCACGATATTGCCGTACGGATGCACATCATTTCCGCGCTCGGCAGTGCGATGGGTAGTATGTTCCTCTATTTGATCACTGTCCGTTTTATCAAAATGTGGCGGGGTGAATCGCAATCACTCTTCGATCTAATCGCGGTTTCGGGTTCGGCTATCGTCGGGGCGCTTTCGCTTACGTTCAATAAAACGTACTGGTTTAATGCGGTGGAGGCAGAAGTGTACGGCGCCAGCATGCTCCTAGTCAGTTTAATGATTTGGCTCTCGCTCCGTTGGTATGAACGCGCTGACCGACCGCGCGCCGACGTCTATTTGTTGTTCATTGCTTACCTCATCGGGCTTTCGGTTGGCGTTCACTTGCTCGCGATTCTGGCGCTCTTTACCGTGATGCTGCTTGTGTATTTTCGACTGTATGATTTTTCCGTTTCCGGCTTTGTCAAGTTTGGCGTTGTAGCGATGATGATCTTCGGGATGGTCTATCCAGTTGTCGTCAAAGAGATTCCTTCAATGCTCGACGGTGAAATCGGCGGTGAGAAGAGCGAATTCTTTTCCTACCTGCCGTTTATTGCCGTCGGTGGAGCGTTATACGGCGTATGGTATTCCATTCAGAACAACAAGCGTATCCTGAACGTCGCGATGTTATCGTTCCTCCTTATCGTTCTTGGCTATTCAACGTACATCATGGTCTACATCCGCGCCAACGCAAACCCGCCGATGAACGAGAATAATCCTGGCACCGTAGCAAAGTTGGTCTCGTATCTCAATCGTGAACAATACGGAAGCGCCCCGTTGATCCAGCGACGATGGGATACCGACCCCGAAAAGCGTCAGAACCATCAAAAGTACACGAGCGACTTTGATTATTTCTGGCGATATCAATTCGGCCATATGTTTATCCGGTATATCGGCTGGAACTATGTTGGCTCTGCCGGTGACGAGAAGGAGGCGGGAGTCGATTTCAAACAACTGTACGCTATCCCGCTGCTCCTCTCGATCTTCGGTGTATACTATCATTGGAAAAAAGATCCAAAGATGGCCTTCGTTGGCATCGCAACGTTCTTGGTGATGGGGGTTGTTCTGGTCTTTTACTTCAACATGCAGGAATCGCAACCACGTGAGCGCGACTATTTCTATGTCGGTGCATTCATGATGATGTGCATGTGGATCGGCTTGGGTGTGCTGGGTGTGATCGACCTCCTGAAAGAAAACCTAAGCGGCAAGAACTATGAGTATGCAAGCTATGGGATGCTCGCCTTCGGCCTTATCTTTGTGGACGTGAACATGGCTCGCGTGAATTTTCGAGAAGCAAACCGGGCTGGCAACTACATTCCATGGGACTATTCCTACAACCTGCTGCAGAGCTGTGAACAGGATGCTATTCTGTTCACCAATGGCGACAACGATACATTTCCGCTCTGGTATCTGCAAGATGTGGAAGGAGTTCGGCAGGATATTCGCATCGTCAATCTGAGTCTATTGAACACGCCCTGGTACATCAAGCAACTAAAACACAACGAGCCTTATGGCGCAAAGAAAGTGGCCCTGAGCGCGACCGATGAGTTCATCGAGCGTGTAGGGCCGAGTGAATTTAACGGACGCGATATGGAACTCCCCGTCCCGCCCGAATTCACCAATCGATTTGTTGTGGAAAACCCTGGCATCCAGCTTGACACGACGATCACGCGGGGTGGTGTGATTCGATTCTACATGCCACACTCGATGGAAGTGGGAAAGATCAAAGCCATCCGCGTGCAGGATATGATGGTCTGGGATATTCTGCGCAGCGCCGAATGGCGTCGGCCGATCTATTTTGCTATGACGGTTGCCGACGACGGCAAAATTGGCCTGCGGGAATACATGCAATTGTCCGGACTCGCCTTCAAATTCGTCCCGGTGAGGAACGGAAGTTACTGGGCAAACATGGACGAGAAAAAAATTCGGGCGAGCATCTTCACCAATCTGAATGAGCCGACGACGACGCCGCACGAGGGATTCTTGTGGCGAGGGCTTCAGAATCCGAAGACCTATTTCGATGAAGACGCACGGCGATTGATCACTTCCAACTATCGAAACGTGTTCATGGCTCTCTCGCTTTATTACGCGAACGTTAAGAACGAGCCCAGTCGAGTCTCCGAAGTGCTCAACAGAATGGAAGAAGTAATTCCCCGATCTGTTATTCCGATGGACTTCCGCGTGAAGTACGATATTGCTTCATTTTACAGTACGGCGGGGAATAAATCCAAGCAGAGCGAGTATCTGAACGAGGTTGTTTCGGAACTCACGCCTGTCGTAGCGCGCGGGGTCAACGAACAACTCTCCCAAAACAATCCCTACATTGTCCTCTTCTATGCCTATGCGGCGTTGGAGCGTTGGAAAGAAGCGGAAGAGTTGCTTGCGGTCGTTAAATCATCTTACCCGACGCAGCAAGGGATTGACGGATTGATCGCACAGTTGCGAAGTCAGCTGAGGCCGCCGGCGGCGCAGCCTGCACAATCTCTCGCGCCGGAGTCAAAAGGAAAGTAACCGGCTCGCAGTGAAAGAATCGCGTCGCGAAAACTGGGACTCCTTCTGGCGTGAGAAGGCAATCATCGAAGAAGTCTATTCAAACGCGGGCAGGCTCTCCGACCACATCAGCGCGGTGGTGGATGTTCGAGGTAAACGAGTGCTGGAAATCGGTGCAGGCACCGGAAGGGATAGCATTCCACTTCTCGAACGTGGGGCGATTGTGTACCAAATCGACTACTCGGAACCCTCGCTGCGCATCCTCAAGAAACTCTCTCAGGAATACGACACTCCTGTTCACATCCTCGGCGGCGATACGTTCGCGCTTCCATTCAAAGATGAGTCATTCGACGTCGTGTTTCATCAAGGATTGCTCGAACATTTTCGCATTCCGAAAGCTGATGAGCTGCTCAAGGAAAATATTCGCGTTCTCAAAAAGGGAGGAATCCTTCTCGTTGATGTCCCGCAGCGTTTCCATCTCTACACCATCGCTAAACATTTACTCATTGCCCTTAACAAATGGTTCGCAGGATGGGAGCGTTCCTTTACGGTTGGTGAGCTGCGCGCCGCTCTGCAGTCTCTCGGCTTGAATCCAATCTATTCATACGGAGAGTGGATGTACCCGAGCTTCGTCTACCGAGCGGTTCGAGAAATCGGGAAGAAAATCAGCATTAAACTTCCACTGAATCCAACGATCCCAGGGCTCTCTGGACTGCGCTCTACGTTCCGCGCCGCATTGCGGAAAACATCGCTCCCACTGTACACGGGAATTTCGATCGGCGTCGCCGCTCGCAAGTAACTTATGGGCAAGACCGCTCTCATCACCGGCATTACAGGGCAAGATGGTTCCTATCTTGCGGAATTACTTGTTGGCAAGAACTATCGAGTCGTAGGTCTCAGCAGAAGAAGCTCCTTCTCAAACTCTCCCAATCTCTCCACATTGCGCGGGAAGATTGAATTCGCTTACTGTGATCTGCTCGATACGTTTTCGATTGCCGAAGCCGTCCGCAAGTATCAGCCCGACGAAATCTACAACCTCGCCTCGCAATCCTATCCGAGTGAATCGTGGCGGTTAGCCATTGAAACGGCAGAGATTAACGGGATTGGCGCCCACCGGATTTACGAGGCTGTTCGTCAGGTGAAGCCAAACTGCAAAATCTACCAAGCCTCTTCCTCGGAAATGTACGGCACTCAGTTAGAGTCGCCCCAGGATGAATCCACCCCGTTTCGTCCCGTCAACCCGTACGGCGCGGCAAAACTGTATGCACACAACCTTGCGGATATTTACGTCAAAAGTTACGACATGTTTATCGCGTGCGGCATTCTGTTCAATCACGAAAGCCCCCGGCGGGGATTGCATTTCCTCTCTCAAAAGGTTTCCTACGGTGCCGCCTGCCTCAAACTGGGAATCACAAATTCATCCGACCTGAATGAGGAAGGGGATCCCATCGTGAAGAATGGGAGGATTGCTCTCGGCAACTTACAGTCCAGGCGCGATTGGGGATTTGCCGGAGATTATGTCGAAGCGATGTGGTTGATGCTGCAACAACCGAAACCCGTTAACTTTGTGATCGGCACGGGGGAGTTACGCACCGTTGAACAGTTGTGCGAAACGGCATTTGCGTTTGCCGGACTTCGGTGGCAAGACCACGTGGAAGTAGATAAACGATTCTTTCGACTCACAGAAACTGGGGCGACCGTGGCCAATGCCGCAAAAGCAAAATCTGAGCTTCACTGGGAGCCCCGAACTTCGTTTCGAAAGTTAGTCGGCATGATGGTCGACCATCAAATCCACCGACTCCAGTCGCACGCCTGAACAATCCCATGCGTATTCTTGTTTTGAATTGGCAGGATTTAAAAAATCCGTTTGCCGGCGGTGCCGAAGTACATTTGCACGAAATTTTTCGCCGACTCGTTGCACGCGGCCACGAGGTAACACTCTTCTGCTCTTCCTTCGCAGGCGCGTTGGATGAAGAAACTGTCGACGGGATCCACGTCAAGAGAAAAGGCGGTAGGTCTTTGTTTAACTACATCGTTCCGCTGGAGTACTATCTTCGATTTCGACAGGAACGATACGACATTGTCGTCGACGATATGAACAAGATTCCCTTTTTTACGCCCTGGTTTGTGAAGGAACCTTTGCTTGCGATAGCTCATCATTTTTTCGGGGCTACCATCTTTCGAGAAGCATCGCCTCTCGCTGCCTCGTATGTCTACGCCGCAGAGCGACTGGCACGTTCGGCATATCGCAAGACGCCGACGGCAGTGGTTTCAAAGAGCACCAAGCAAGAACTGTTAGCGTACGGGTTCGAAGAAGAGAATCTCTTTTTTGTTGAAAATGCGGTCGACCACGAGAAGCATCGTCCACTCGGTACACCTCCATCAACCGCTCCGCTTATTGGCTACGTAGGCCGCGTCAAGAAATACAAAAGTATCGACCACTTGCTGCGCGCATTCAAGATTGTTCGTGCTACAAAACCTGACGTGCGACTCGCAATAGTCGGTGATGGCGACAGCAGAGCGTCCCTCGAAGAGCTTGCAAGATCATTGCAGGTCAACGATGCAGTCACGTTCACTGGTTATTTGCCGCTGGAAGAGAAAGTCAAACTCATCAACCAAATGTATCTGGTTGTGAACACTTCATCGAAAGAAGGATGGGGGTTGACGGTGACGGAAACGAACGCGTGCGGTGTGCCGGTTATTGCGAGTAACGTTCCGGGCTTACGCGACGCTGTGATTGACGGAACGACAGGATGGCTGTATGAGTATGGCAACATTCAGGAATTGGCGAGTAAGATGATCCTCTTGCTGGACAATCCTCGCCAACGCTCGGAGTTTGCAGCCGCGGGACTTCGGTACGCCAAAACCTTCAGTTGGGAGTCTTCCGCCGACACCATGGTTCAGGCATTACGAACCGTGATCGAACGGCGGAAGCAATGACCAAAGAGTTCTGAACACTTAACCAATCAGCTCGACGACTTCTTTGGGTGTTGTGGCGCGGAGAATGAGGTTGGTGCAATCCCCCTCACCATCCCACATCATTTCAGCGCGAAGCGTCTCGACGACCCGATCCCAAAACGCTCCCACGACCACGATTGGCTTCTTCTCAAGAAAACCCTTGTTCATTGTCTCCCAGACGTAGGCGAGTTCAAGGAGTGTACCTGTTCCCCCTTTGAGCACCACGTATGCTTCGCCGAGACGGATGAGATTGAATAAGCGTTCCTCGAATTTCTCAACCCGAATCTCCTTTTCGATCCATCGGTTGGCTGTCTTCGGGAAAATGTGGGTCGTTACGCCGATGGTTGAACCACCGGCTTCTGTTGCCCCTTTCGCGCTCGCCGCCATCGTTCCGCCATATCCACCGTTGCACACCGTGAACCCGGCAAGAGCTAATTCCCGGCCTAGATCATAAGCGATGAGGAAATCTTCTGAGCCTTCAAGAGGGCGCGAGCTGCCGAAAACGGTGACAATTCTCTTTTTGCCTTCCATTCAATCGACCCAAACCCAATTGACGCCGAGCTGGAAATGACGGCCTGGCATCGGATAGAACGGGAGAAACATGGAGTTCGCGTTCAAGAGATTCTCCCACGAAAGTGAGATCATCGCATCGCCGAGCTTGAAGACGAGAAACGCGTCGAGCAGTGTCAACCAACCCAACGTTACTACTGGCTGATATGTGTAGGCGCGAAATCGGGGTGAGTAATCAACGCTTTGCTGACGGTCGAAATATTTTGCCCGCAGCCCAACCTTTCCGTCGAGTGCATCAGTGAGTAAAATTCTACGGTAGCTAAGCTCGCCAGCAAGGAGAAGGTTAGGGTAGGGGGATTTCTCTAAGTCCGCCTCAGCGTATTCGGTGTAGCTTCCCGAGCCCAGAGCTTCCCACGAATTCCAACGCCAGCGAACGTTGCCCCGCAGGCCCATCGTTTTCAATTCCGATATGTTGGCGATATGAATAGAAGAAGTTCCAGAGAGCGTTGAGCTGGGCCTAAAAACAATGGCCCGCTCGATGCGGTGCTGAAATGCAGACAAACCTAGCGAAAAATATTCTGTGGGCTGAAGCTCTATTCCCGCAGAAATCGATAGACGCGACTCGCTAGAAAGATTCGGGTCGGTATTAAAGAGGGAATCCGTGGCAAAACGTTCTTGAATAGTTGGTATGCGTCCTGCTTGTTCAACGGAAGTCCACACGTTACCGATAGGAAAGTGAACCCGTAGCGTTCCTCCAATCGCCGAGACGCTCAAACCGCCCCGAGATTCGTTTTGCACGCGCGCCACCAAATCCAGCAACTCAAGTGGATTGGCCTCCGCCGAGAGGAAGAGCGAGACGCTGCCCTCGGAGGAAAAATTCAACGATGAAATTCTTTCAGCGGCGATCCGATCAACTTGAATTCCCCCTGAAAGGCGAATCGCGTGGAGGAAGAGTATTTGCGTCGCGCGAATTCCACGGAGCGAATAAACTCCTTCCTCTCGTTCGTTCGCTGGGTGAATCAAATCCCCTGCGTTTGAGTACTCCCGCTCGGTCGAAGAAGAGAAGAGTGCGAATCGTGTCAAAGATGCTGAATCCGGAAGAACCGATGCAATTCCCGAAAGAGTCCAATTGCTGCGGAACTCCGTATCGCGTCCCGTCTCCGTGCGCACTGTTGCACGTGCCTCCTCATACAATTCCGGAGAAAGGGCGAAGTCCACTCCGCCGTTCATACCGCTTCGGTTGGCTGTGTACGTGTGCATCAACGAAAGGTTGAACGATGGGCCAATGTTATAGCGCAATCGGACTCGTGTGTTCCAGCTATCAAGGTCGCCATTTTTATACCGGCCACGCGAAGAATGTCTTTGCAAGCCAAGCGTAAGGTTCACCCCGCGCGCAACATTCTGCGAGAAGAGCGCATCGGTCAGAAGTGTTTCAAATGGATTCTGAACGTACCGCAGTTTGGTGATTGGCCGGGGAGAATTGTATTGTTTCGAAAGTGCGTTGAGGGTCGCAATTCCCCCGAGGTCGCCTCGTCGCGGAAGAAATTCGAACGCCTCGAGAAATTCGATTGGAAGATCCGCCAAATTCACTTCTCCCGTTATCGGGTCGGCAATCGGTCTACCATCGAAGGAAAAGTTCAAATAGCGTGAATCAAGCCCTTCGAAGTACAAGCGGGTCGGCTTTCCGATTTCTCCAAAGTTCGTTGCGTACAAGCCTGGGATTTTCCAAATCAAGTTTTCCACCAGACGGCTGTCAGTCCAGTTCCACTGAGAAGAATGAAGCACATCTCCACTATCGGGCATCGTGCCGATGACGCCGAGGCCGGGAATAAAACGGGAACGCAAAGAATCGACCCGTACAGATGTGTCGTCAGAAGCGACGCTCGAATCCGGAACAATCGCCTGCGATGAAGATGACGCAGGAACAATACACGCAACGAGAGCCAACGCAAGGATAAATTTCAATAGATGCTCAATTCCGGCCGAAAGTGTGGCGCGGTGAGAAAAGTGCGATAAGGGTGAGAATAGTTCCGCAGGGCCTCTTGCGCCTGCTCTTCTTTTGCGAACAATCCGAATACGGAAGAGCCACTGCCACTCATCAGCGCGAGAAGCGCCCCAGATTCCAACAGCCGTCGCTTCACAACACTAATCTCAGGATGTCTTCGAAATACAACAGATTCAAAATCGTTTTCGATCGATGCGTTATCGCCGTGCTTTAGGAAATTCAAAAATATTTCACGTGGGCTCGGCCGCGAGTGATGATTCGGCAGATGCAGCGCTTCGAACGCCCAGGCTGTGGAAACGTGAATGGGAGGCACAACGATTGCGATCCAAAATGGCAGCTCGGTCTTCATCGGGTCGAGAATTTCACCCCGACCGGTGGCGTATGCAGTTCCGCCCTGGAGCAGAAATGGAACGTCGGAGCCGAGCGAGAGCGAAAGTTTGCTCAGCTGGTCGAAGGGGAGACTCAGGTTCCAGAGTTGATTCAACCCCAGCAACACCGCGGCGGCGTTGCTGCTTCCGCCCCCAAGTCCCGCTCCAATGGGAATGTTCTTCTCAAGTTGCATGCGAACCCCTTGAGTGATGCCGAATTCGCGTTGAAGCACAGTTGCAGCGCGAAGACACAAATTGGTCGGATCGATATCGAGGGCCTGGATGTTTGAGCGAATCGATAGTTCGTTGGCTTGTGTGAGCGTAATCGTATCGAAGAGATCAATGGTATGAAAAACCGTCTCGAGATTGTGGTAACCATCGGGTCGCTTGGCTGTAACGCGAAGGCCGATATTAATCTTGGCGTAGGAACGAATTTTCATCACAAACACTCGCGAAATAATAGTGCAATATGGCAGGAGAAGCAACCACGAGTCGCCTTTTTGAATGTTCCTGCATTTTTTTCTATCTTGATTACGAATGAGCGTACGAATAGAAAGGATTGTCCTCGGCGGCGGCGCCCCCCTAGTATTGATTGCTGGACCGTGCGTGGTGGAAAGCCGCGACATGGTTCTAAGAACGGCCGAAGCGATCAAGAAAATTGCCGAACGGAATCGAGTACCTTTCATCTTCAAGTCTTCCTACAAAAAAGCAAATCGCAGCAGCGCCTCCGGATTTTCGAGTATCGGCGAGGAAAAATCTCTGGCTATCCTTCAAGAAGTTAAAGCGACCTTTGACATACCGATCGTTACAGATATTCATTCGGAACAGGAGGCTCGGATTGCGGCTGAAGTCGCCGATGTTCTGCAGATACCGGCCTTCTTGTGCCGGCAAACGGAGCTTCTTCAAGCTGCAGGAAAAACAGGTAAGGTCGTCAATATCAAGAAGGGTCAGTTCCTTGCGCCCGAGGATATGAGGCTTGCTGCAGAAAAAGTTCGAGCGACGGGCAACAAGAGGATTCTCCTGACTGAGCGCGGCACTACCTTTGGATACCACAACCTTGTCGTGGATATGCGCAGTTTGCAAATCATGCGTGAGAGTGGTTACCCGGTTGTGCTGGACGCTACTCACTCCGTTCAACTGCCCGGTAGTGAAAACACCAAGAGCGGAGGCCAGCCCCAATTCATTTTTCCAATCGCGCGAGCGGGCGCTGCTGTGGGAATCGATGCCCTTTTTGTGGAGACTCATCCGAACCCCGCAAGGGCGTTAAGCGATTCGGGAAGTCAGCTCAAGCTTTCCTTGCTCGAAAAACTCGTGAGACAGGTAATGGCGATCGATTCGATCGCCAAGAAACTTTGAGCCTACTCATTCGATGAAAACAAAGCCTCTTCGCCAAAGGAATAAACCGAAGACAAAACTTCTCTTGCTCGACGTCGATGGGGTCATGACGGATGGCGGGGTCTACTATTCGAATAGTGGTGATGAGCTCAAGAAGTTCAATATTCACGATGGCCTTGGTATTGTGAAGCTCCAGCGGTCGGGAGTGAAAGTGGGAATAATCACAGGTAAAGTTTCGCGGATTGTTGAACGACGTGCTGCTGACTTAGGAATTGAGGAGGTTCACCAGAACCTTGAGGACAAGCTGGAGGTCTACGAACAGATCAAACAACGGCTGGGTCTGCGTGACGAAGAGATCGCGTACATCGGCGACGATGAACCCGATCTTGCCGTCTTGAGAAAGGTTGGTCTCTCCGCCTGCCCTGCAGACGCGGTTGCGAGCGTGAAAAAATCAGTCGGGCACGTTCTGAAGCAAAACGGAGGTTTCGGTGCAGTTCGAGAAGTCGTTGAAATGATCCTCAAAAAGAATGGCCGAGGATGAAGTTTTTCCGCGCGACCTGTCCGACGCAGAACGCGCACTCTTGCTCTGGGTGCTGCCAGATTCAAAACTCGGCTACAAAGAATACCGAGAAGCGGTTCGCTTGAACCGTGTGGTGGCGAAAGGCAGGCGGGGTGAAGGCAATTACATCCTTGCATCAGCTGAAACCGATCCCGATACGCGCTCCCCGCTTCCGCCAGTGATTGCCCTTGGTGTGCGCCAGGAAGAGCACGCGGCAATGAGCATTGTTGTTCGAGAGCGGCTTGGAGATCAGGTTGAGTTCGAGATTGTCCGTATCGAACAGCGTGAGGGGGGTAGTTGGTCGCTTTCGGATTGGATACCAGGCGACCCCTGCCCGCAGTGTGGGGATTCCGTGCGGACGGTGGAGATACGATCCACTCTTTCGGTCAAAGCCGCATTGTCGGTCTGTCCGAGGGACAAACGGATATGGGTGCACGATTGTGCGTCGGGGATCAATCATCCTATCCCGCACACGAATTTCTACACCGACTTGATGCTTGTGAAAAATATCCGAGACCCTCAACGGGCACTCGACTTTCGCTCATTCTTCATTAAGCTTTCGGATTTCACGCATGAAGAGCTAACGCGTGCATTTCTTCTTTACAACCAATTCAAACCCCGCGTGTTCCTAGGCCCTGAGATTCTAGCCGACCGCAGGCGTTCGAATTGGCTTTCCCAATTGCTTCATAAACTCAAACAAACCCAATGAACGCTGACATCGAAAACGGCAAGCGTGTTATCCGGATCGAAGCGCAAATGATCGCAGCGCTCGAATCCAAAATCAACGGCAAGTTTGCCGAAGCCGTTGAATTGATCTTCAAGTCAAAGGGGCGCGCGGTCGTGACCGGGATGGGCAAGTCGGGATTGATCGCACGAAAGATTGTCGCGACGATGAACTCTACCGGCACGCCATCGATGTTCCTCCATCCATCGGATGCCGTCCACGGCGACTTGGGCATGGTGCGCAGCGACGACGTGGTCGTGTGTATCTCGAAGAGCGGCGATACGCAAGAGATTCGCCAACTGCTGCCGATGTTTCGCCGCATCGGGGTAAAGGTGATTTCGATGGTAGGCATCGCGAATTCTGAACTTGCACGGCTCAGCGACATTGTACTGGATATCTCCGTCGCTGAAGAAGCGTGTCCTCACGACCTGGCTCCAACTTCGTCAACGACGGCAACGCTCGCGATGGGTGACGCGTTAGCAATTGCGCTGTTGCAGAAACGAAATTTTACAAAAGAAGATTTTGCGATGTTTCATCCGGGCGGCAATCTTGGCAAGCAGTTGTTCCTCAAGGTCGAGGAACTCATGACGAACGGGAAAGGGATTCCCGTCGTGCTTGACACAGTCTCCCTTTCGGAAGCGATTATGGAAATGACATCAAAGCGACTTGGCGCAACATGCGTGGTGAACAAGGATGGGGTGCTTCAAGGAATTCTGACCGACGGTGACCTTCGCCGTTTACTTGGTCGAACAGCAAACATCACGGACCTCATCGCCGCTGATGCGATGACAAAGAATCCGAAAACAATTCGGGCTCAGCTTCTTGCCGCGGTAGCGCTCGAGGAGATGGAAAGCTTCAAGATAACCCAGCTGATCGTCGTTGATGAACAGCATAAGCCCGTTGGAATGGTGCACTTGCACGACTTGGTAAAGGCGGGTATTGGCGGCGGAGAATCCGCAGGATGAGGGGGTCCATTCCAGCAATGCTCTTCGTGTTTATGCTTCAGGCCTGCGGAGAGAAAGTGAATCCGGGCGTGCTGCCTGCGATTGACAGTAACACGTTGCCGCAGCAAGAGAGTTGGAACAGTCGCATTACCATTTCGGATTCCGGTGTCGTCCGAGCGATCATCGACGCCGGGTACTTCAGTGTCCCGGAAAATAGCCAACGTACCAACATGAGCCGAGGAGTCCACACGCTGATGTTTGACCGTCTCGGCAATCGCCAGACTCGCATGACCAGCGAAGAGGCCGCTATCGATGAGAACACAAACAACCTCGAAGCCCATAAAAACGTGGTTGTCTGGTCCGAAGATAGTACCGAGCTTCGGACCGAAGAACTCTACTGGGACAATCATCGCCAGCTCATTTACACTCCTGCATTCGTAACGATTACTTCGCCCAAAGAACGGCTGCAAGGGCACGGTTTCGAATCTGACCAGTATCTGCGCAACTACAAGATCTTCCGCGTCACGGGAGAAACGCGTGCGGAGTAAGCGTTTCTTGATTTACTTGCTGATTGCAGCGCCGGCGTCTTCGCAAGACAAGACGATCGAAATTCGCTCTGCTGATGAATTGCACGGACAAGTGATCAACGGAGAAGAAGTGCGCGAGTTGAAAGGGAATGTGCATTTCATTCAACGATCTGCTGAAGGCAGCCCAGTACGTGTGTGGTGCGATCGGGCACTGCGTTACATGAAGCAGAACAAAATCGACCTTTTCGGCCACGTACGGATCGTCCGTGACAGCATCGTCATCACTGCGCCCGAGGGGTCTTACTTCGGAAACACGCGATGGGCGGAAATGCGTAGGAAAGTACACCTGGTGCGAGGCTCCACGGTTCTCACGGCGTTGCGCGGCGAACACTACATCGATGAAAAACGGTCGAACTTCTTTGGCAACGTGGTGATGGTCGACTCATCTTCCACCCTGTACGCACAAGAAGTGTTCTACGACGAAGCTTCGCAACGATCCATTGCGGTCATTGACGTGCGCGTTGTGGATGCAGCGCAAGGGACAACCGTGTACGGCGATTCGCTCGTATACTATGAGACGAGAAGATTCACCGACGTCTTGAGACATCCAAAGTTGATCCAATTCGATTCTACCGATGCGAACACAATCGATACGACTGTCGTGGTCAGCAAACGGATGGAAATCTATCAAGACTCGGCGAGAAAGTTTATCGCCATCGATAGCGTGTTGATGACACGCGGCGAACTCTCTGCGCGATGCGGAAAAGGCGTGTTTCTGCCCGACAACAACCGAATCCAGCTCAGCAAACAACCCTATATTTGGCAGGAAGGACAACAGATTTCAGGCGATTCGATACAGATTGTGCTCGAAAAGCGTGCACTCCGTTCCGTTTTCGTTCGAGGGCACGCTATGCTGCTTTCACGTGCAGACTCAGCCCGGCGCGACCGGTTCAATCAACTATCAGGCAGGCAATTGACTATGTATTTTTCGGAAGGAAAAATTCAACGGGTGGATGTTGAGCGCAACGCAACGAGCTTGTATTATCTTTATGATGATGCAAAGCCAAACGGCCTCAATAAATCCAGCGGCGACCGGATCTTCATCGAATTCACGAGCGGGAACGTCGAACGAACGAAAGTCGTTGGCGGCGTTCAGGGGCAATATCTTCCGGAACGAATGATACGAAGGAGAGAACGTGACTTTAATCTCGATGGATTCAAATGGATGGCCAGTCGCCCACGACGCCACGGTTTGGACCTGAAAGAAGAACTCTATGACTGATCGATCCACCCGAGGGCGAACGCGCACAACAACGGCAGCTCGAAAACCGCGCAAGCAGCGACCCCGAAGAATTTCTCAGAAGCCTGCCGTCCCTTCGACGGTTCCGATCGTTGGAACGATCCTTCGAGCCGATGGGTTAGTAAAGATCTATAAGAGCCGAACTGTAGTAAACGAGGTGAGCGTCGAAGTACGGCAAGGCGAAATCGTAGGGTTGCTAGGCCCAAACGGAGCGGGGAAGACAACGACATTCTACATGATCGTCGGCATGGTTCGACCCAATGGCGGTCGAGTGTTTTTGGAAGAGAACGAAATAACAAAGCAACCGATGTATGTGCGTGCAAGAATGGGTATTGGCTATCTTCCGCAAGAGGCTTCGATCTTTCGACGATTGACTGTGCGCGAGAATTTGTTGGCCGTCCTCGAAACCACGAAGCTTTCGCGCGACGAGCAAAAACGGAAATGTGATGCGCTGATGGAAGATTTCGGCATCGCAAGGGTTGCGAACAGTCTTGGCAATGTGCTCTCGGGGGGTGAACGGCGGAGAACCGAAATTGCCCGGGCGCTTGCGCTCGACCCGAAATTCATTCTGCTCGATGAACCATTCGCTGGCATTGATCCGATTGCCGTCGAAGAAATCATGGCGATCGTATCAAAGCTCAAAGAGCGGAATCTTGGCGTGCTCATCACCGATCACAACGTCCACGAGACGCTTTCGATTACCGACCGATCGTACTTGCTCTTCGAAGGAAAGATTCTGAAACACGGCACGCCCCAAGAACTGGCAGCGGATCCGGAAGCGCGGAAGCGTTATCTGGGTGAGAAATTCAAACTCGACCGTTACGCTTGAATTATTTTTTCGACTCGGTGGAGGGCGGGGGAGTGGCTTTTGATTCCACGGATGTTTCTTTTGGAGCGTCTTTCTTTATCTCGGGTTTCTTCTCTTCTGTTGACTTACTCTTCGGCTCCGAGGATTTGTAATCGGTGCCATAGAAGCCGCTTCCCTTGAAGATCATCCCACCGCCTCCTCCCAGTAATCGCCTTAACCCCGGCCGTCCGCAATTGGGGCAGGCAATCAACGGATCATCCTTCATTGGCTGATGTTCTTCAAACGAGTGTCCGCACTCTTTACATCGGTATTCGTACGTGGGCATCTGTAGTGATCTATCCCCTCTGGTCTATCGAAGAACGCGAGTAATGGAATTCAATCTTTGGTCGTTTGCACCAGGAGGATCAACGGCTTGCAAGTTCACCGAATGCCTTCTGGAGTCGCAGAACGGCTTTCTCCAATTCCTGCATCGAACAGGCATACGAAAGACGAACCCAATCGGGTGCTCCGAACCCAGTCCCGGGAACCATTGCGACGAGGTGGTTCATCAAGAGGTGTTCGCAAAGATCGTCTGTTGTTCTTAGAATCGTTCCGCCGACTTTCTTCTTGAGAAATTGCTTTGCATTGAAGAAGAGATAAAACGCCCCGCGTGGATGAACGAATGGAATATTCATTTTCCCGAATGCATCGATCAGTAACCGTCGGCGCTTGTCGAACTCGCCCACCATTTGCTTGATTTCAATCGAAAGGTCGTTGGTCAAACCAGCAAGAATCGCCTTTTGAGAAATCGAGGAGGCGTTCGAAGTGATTTGACCCTGGACTTTTTCTGCCGCTTCGACGATTTCTTTTGTCGCGGTCAAGAATCCCATTCGCCAACCCGTCATCGCATACGCCTTTGACGCTCCGTTGATCGTAATAACCCTGCCGGCAATTTCTGGAATCGAACCAAGGCTGAAATGCGTTGCGCCGTCGTACAAAATCTTCTCGTAGATCTCATCCGAGATGACATAGAACGAATGTGTTGCTACTACACTTGCCAGCGCTCGAAGTTCGAGTTCTGAGTAGACGGCGCCCGTTGGGTTTGATGGAGTGCAAAAAATAATTGCCTTGGTCCTTCGCGACACGGCGCGCTTTAATTGGCTGGGGGTTATCTTGAACTGTTTATCAAACGAGGTTTGTACGATCACCGGCTTTGCATCCACCAGCTTCACCATTTCCGGATAACTAACCCAATATGGCGCGGGGATGATCACTTCATCGCCTCGGTTGCAAATTGCCTGGAGGCCGTTGAACACAGAATGTTTTGCTCCATTCGATACGAGCACGCGCGAAGGTTCAGTCTCGATTCCGTTATCGCGTCTAAATTTCTCTGCGACTGCCTTCAGCAACTCAGCTATTCCCTGGTTTTGTGTGTACTTCGTAAAATTTTCCTGAATGGCCCTGATTCCTGCTTCCTTGATAATTTGAGGCGTTGGAAAATCCGGCTCGCCCGCGGTAAGGCTGACGACATCGACGCCGTCGGATTTCATTTTCTTGGCACGGCTGAAGAGCAGGAGTGTTTGCGACCGCTCAACGGCGCTGACCTTGCGGGAGAGAGAAAGAGGCATATCGATGGTTATTTAAATTTTTTCTTCAGTGCGAGATTGACATTCGCGGGAACAAATTCACTGACATCGCCCTTGAGGCGGGCCACCTCGCGGATGATGCTCGAGTTGAGGTATGTGTATTTTTCATTTGGCATAAGGAAGACGGTCTCGACTGCTCCATTGAGCTTGCGATTCATTAGGGCGAGTTGGAATTCATACTCAAAATCAGAGATGGCTCGTAGGCCGCGAACAATCGCAGTGGCACCCTTTGCGTGAGCGTAGTGAACCAGCAGCCCTTCAAACGAGTCCACCTCGACGTTCGTGAAGCCCTTCACCGTTTCCCGGATGAGGGCAAGACGGTCCTTTTCCGGAAAGAGCGGATGCTTGGACGAATTGCTCGCAATCGAAATAATCACTTTGTCGAACAGTTTCACGGCGCGCGAGAGGATATCGACGTGTCCGTTCGTGATCGGGTCGAACGTTCCGGGATAAATGGCGATTTTCATGCGGCAGTCATCAATGGTTTATGCGTCTTGAGAACGAGCAGCGTGGTTTGGCCGAACGACTTTCGTAAGATCTCGTAGTTCGTATCCGATAATTCAATATTGGATTTCTGATGGTGTTCCATGACCACATAGGTGCCGTCGCGTGATACGGATGAATCGTAGATCGTGTTTGGCAGTTGGCCGATTGTCTCAAGCTTATAGGGAGGGTCGCAGAAAACCAAGTCAAAGGAGGAAGATGAGTTCTTCAAGAACCAAAAGACATCGGCAGGATGGAACGTGCATTTGCTTTCGACGCCGATCGAACGAACATTTGTTTCGAGCAACGCTAATACCTTCTTCGAGTTTTCGACAAAGGTCACGACGGCCGCGCCGCGGCTGAGTGCTTCTAATCCCAAACTTCCACTCCCGGCAAACAGATCGAGCACGCGCGCGCCGTTAAAATCTATTCTGTTGGAAAGGATGTCAAAGACAGTCTGCTTGACGCGGCTTGCGGTTGGGCGAACGGAGAGATCGCGAACCGTCTTTAAGACGCGTCCTTTATAATGACCTGCAATGATTTTCATTTGCTACGAAGCGCCAGACCAATCGCAGCCGCAAACTTTTGGCTCTCGTTGCGCATCGGCAACGAAAGCTTATCGGATGCAGATACTTTGCGGAGCGAGTTTAGTGCCACAGTTTGTTTGATGCCGGTTTCCTCTCGAAGTGTCATCACGATATCCTGGGTTACATTGATGCCGTGAAGGAGTAGCCCGGCAGGCCGTGAATTGTACCGCTCGCCTAGGTATTTCAAGTAATCGCGGACGGCTTTCGTAGCGTCGTTCTCGTGATACAATCGGTAGTCCGTCATTTGTCCTTCGTGAATGACGCTTGCGTCGAGACTATCCCCCCGCAGGCCAAAGAGCACGATGTCGTGCTCAAGAATCTCAGGATAGTTTGCGATGAGTGTCTTTTCGGTGCTGAACTGATCAATATCAATAATGTTCATCGTAAGGTTTAACTCGGCAGTAACCTTTTGGATGAACGCCGCTGTGCCCCTCTGCACGCCAACCATAAACATATCCTGTGCCTCGGTGTTGGTGAGAGGCAGTGCGTGCGAATCGATGACGAAGTCTCTCGGACCCGCCGAGGGGTTGTACTGTGCGAGTTCCCATTGCAGATGTTTCTGCAAGTCGCCTTCGTACAAGTCGATATCGACGGGGATGACATTGATGAACACTGCGTCGGTGGGTACGGCGAAGGAGATAATCTCCGCCCTAACCTTATTTCTTTTCATCATCTGTTTCAATTCGGCGGCAAGCGTGGCGATCTGAGGATCGGTGCCACTCAACGAACCGTTCAAATCAACTTCGGATTGTTGCTCGGCCAATACCGTTACCTGAGGGGCTTTGCCGTGTTCGACTTCTGCAAGCTGGAGATGATTATTGTAGAACGAGATTCCGAGGTAACGCGTTGCGCTCATAAATTGCGTATGTTAGTGGAGCGTGAGCAGCGGTTTGAGTTTTTCCAGCTTCTTGGTGCTGATTCCCTTCACCTGCCTCAACTCCTCAATGGAACCGAACCCATCGTGTTCATCTCGATAAAGCATTATTCGTTCTGCCGTTACATCGCCCACACCCGGAAGTTTCATCAACTGTTCCTTTGTCGCCGTATTAAGGTTCATGTGCAAGGGTCGAGTATCGAGTCCTTCTGATGAATCCTCCGTCACACTTTTATCGCTCAACGCTGCAAATGTGCTATCGACGGCGCGATAGTCGAACTGCGGCGCGTTCGGGAATGCATCTTGATAGAATCGAATACAGACCCCGAGCGTAAACGTTCCACAAAGAAACAGAATGATCCGTTGCTCGGTTTTCGTCAGCGCAAGCCGATCTATTATTCGGTCGAACATACTCAGGAAGAGAAGGAGTCCTTCACTTTCTCAAAAAACGAGCGACCACCCTCTCGGTCTTCTTCCGTCGGCTCGATGTGTTCCATCGTTTTGAGTTGCTTGAGCAGCTCTTTCTCCTTCCCGTTGAGCTTTTTAGGCACGAAGACGTGAACACGCACCAACTGGTCACCACGGCCGTAGCTATTTAGATGTGGAATTCCACGTTCGCGCATGCGTAGCATTCTGCCTCCGGGCGTTCCCGGATCGATCGCTAATTTTGCTGTCCCGGTCAGAGTGGGGATTTCAACGTCTTCGCCGAGCGCAGCGCTTGGAAAGCTTACGTAGAGATCATAAATAATGTCGTCGCCGTTGCGGGTGAAGTATGAATGAGGTTCTTCCTCGATGACAACAATTAGATCGCCCGCCGGACCACCCCGTTTGCCGGCATTGGCTTGCCCTTCAAGCGGAATGTAATTTCCTTGCGACACTCCCGCAGGGATATTGACTTTTACGGTTGACTCCCCCTGCACGCGCCCTTCGCCGAAACACGTTGTACAGGGTTCCTTAATAACGGAACCTTCACCCTCACAAGTAGGACAGGTTGTGATATTCACAAATTGGCCAAACATCGATTGCGATACTTGTCGGATTTCTCCAGCGCCCTTGCATTGCGGGCAGGCAGTTTTCCCACCGCCACTCCGCGCACCGGTTCCGCTGCACACATCGCATTTCTTTTGCCGCTTTACTTTGATTTTTTTCTCAACGCCTGTGGAAATCTCTTCGAGCGTCAATGGAAGTCGAACGCGGAGATCGGAGCCGGGTTGGCCGTGCTGCGTCTGTCGCCGCCTGCGTTGGCCGCCGCCGAAGACCTCATCGAAGATCGATCCGCCAAATCCAGCGCCACTAAAGATATCGCCGAAGGAATTGAAAATATCATTTACGTTGGTGTATTCGCGGAAGTTCGTCCCTCGCAATCCGTCGTGCCCAAACTGATTGTAGCGTTGCCGCTTATCATCGTCGCTCAGCACTTCGTAGGCCTCTGCCGCTTCCTTGAATTTCTCTTCGGCTTGTTTGTCGCCGGGGTTGCGGTCGGGATGAAACTTCATTGCCATTTGACGGTAGGCTTTCTTGATCTCGTCACTGCTTGCCGATCGAGAAACGCCCAGGACTTCGTAAAAGTCGCGCTTGGACATCGTTACTTTGCTTCCTCCGTTGCGTTCTGCGGTGAGGCTGTCTGTTCTTCGGCGGTTGGAGCGGAAGCAACAATGACCTTTGCGTGTCGAATGACCTTTTCGCGAAGGGTGTATCCCTTCTCGAGTTCTTCGATGATCGTATGGGGGGCAACGCCGGTGCGCGGCATTTGCATCAGTGCATCGTGAAATTCGACACTAAATTCCTTTCCAACTGTCTCCAACGCTTTCACGCCCTGCGATTCAAGCGCCTTGGTCATCTTTTGATAAATGAGTTCGATGCCCCGGTACAGTGCATCGAAATCTTTCGACTCCTGTCCGTGCTTCAACGACCGTTCGAAGTCGTCGACGATCGGCAAAATGGCAGAAATCAGGTCTTCGTTTGCAAACCGAATAATAGCGGTCGTCTCGTTTTCCGACCGCCGCCTGAAGTTCTCAAACTCTGCCGCCTTGCGGAGGAGCAGGTCCTTGTATTTTTCGACTTCCACCAGCGCGAGTGCGAGTTGCTCAGAATCCGTCGAAACCGGTCCGGCTGATTGAGTTGGTTCGTTCTTCGGCTTTTCGTTTGGTTGTTCTTCCATGCTCTCCTTCGGTTATCCTCCCAACATTCGTGCGACTGTTTTGGCGACGTGGTCTACAAGCGGAATCAATCGCGAATAATTCATACGCTTGGGGCCTATGACGCCAACGCGCCCTTGCACGCCATTGACGTCGTATGTTGCCGTAACAAAGCTGTAATTCTGTGCGTTTGCATCGTTGTTTTCAGCTCCGATGGTAATGACAAAATCCCTGGCCAGCTCGTCGTGTTTTTCGAGCAAATGCACGATGACATCTTCATTCTCAACCATCTCGATCACGCTTCGGAAATTCTTTGGATCTACAAATTCCGGTTGGTCCATGATTTGTTTTGTGCCGCCGAGATGGAATTTTTCCTTCTCTTTCGAATCGTCGAAAAGCAAGTCGACGGAGTCGATGAACATCCGGATGAGCCCAGTCTGCTCATTCCGAAGATCGCGGAAACGGTCTGCAAAAGAGTCGCGGATGTCCTTCAACGTTAGGCCCGCGAGACGTTCGTTGAGCAACGAACCGACTCGGTCGAGCACATCGCGTTTCAGATCAATTCCAATTTCGAGCATGATCGTTCGGACAAGGCCTGACCGGATAGAGATAATCACCAACAGTTTTGAAATGGAAACAGGGATCAGTTCGAGTTTCTCAAGAATGCCGCTGTTGAGGTGAGGGGAGGTGACAACACTGAGTTGGTTGGAAATCTTCCCGAGCAATTTCGACGTTTCTCTGAGAATTTCATCCGGGTCGGGGGAGACGCGAATGGCCTGCTGGAATCGATTCATCTCCTTCTCCGTGAGCCGTTCGATCTCCATCAAAAAGTCCACGTAGTATCGGTAGCCGTTATCCGTCGGCACGCGGCCCGCCGAGGTGTGCGGATGGGAAAGAAATCCGCGCTCCTCCAGATCATACATCACGTTGCGAATCGTGGCAGGGCTGAGTTCTTCGTCGAACCGTTTGGAAAGAAAACGGGAGCCAACCGGTGTAGCGGTGTGGATATAGTTTTGCACCACGTGCCGAAGCACGCTCTGTTCCCGCTCGTTGAGAATTTCGTTTTCGTTGCTGATGGCTGTCATTGATGGATTCAAAATCTCATGAAAGATAGCGAAAACCGAAAAGGTTGTCAACGAATCGATCTAAGTCTCTTGTAAACACTCCAGCAAAGACACTTTCTTTCATCTCTCTCCAATTCTTTCTATCTTAACGTGCGATGAGTGCGCGATTACGAGCAAAACTTGTACTGGAAAACGGAACGGTCTTTGAAGGCGAAGCGTTCGGTGCAGTGGATCGTGAATCGATTGGCGAAGTAGTCTTCAATACCAGTATGACAGGGTATCAGGAGATCCTGACCGATCCATCGTATGCTGGTCAGATTGTGACGATGACCTATCCGCTCATCGGGAACTACGGTGTTAACTTGGAGGACGTTGAAAGCACGAAGCCTCAGGTCGCAGGCTTTGTCGTGAAGGAATACTTCGATTTCTATAGTAATTTCCGCGCAACCTCTAGCTTGGGCGGTTGGCTTGCAATGAACGGCATCCTCGGAATTCAAGGGATTGACACACGGATGCTAACAAAGATCATCCGCACCGCAGGGGTGATGCGAGGAATCATCTCCACCGCGGATTTGGACGAAGCGCGTTTGATTGCGAAGGCGAAAGCTTCGCCCGACATGAACGGGCTCGACCTAGCAAAACTGGTGACAACGGATCGGGTATATCGATGGGACGATGTTGATAAAACTCCCTTTGCGCTTCCCTCATCGCTCCTGAAGAAGCTCAACGGCAGACGGCTCAACGTGGTCGTCTATGATTACGGCGTAAAGCAGAATATTCTTCGCCGCTTAGCTTTGTACGGTTGCGCGCTCACGGTCGTGCCCGCCTCCTTTTCTGCCGAAGAAATTTTGGCGATGAACCCCGACGGCGTGTTCCTTTCCAACGGTCCGGGCGACCCCGCCGCCGTACACTATGGAATTCAGAATATCAAGAAGCTCATCGGAAACGTTCCAATCTTCGGAATATGTCTAGGTCATCAACTGCTTGGCCTTGCGCTTGGCGGGAAGACGTTCAAGCTCAAGTTTGGCCATCGCGGTGGCAATCATCCTGTTAAGCAGTTGCGGACTGGGGAAATCGAGATTACCTCGCAGAACCACGGCTTCGCGCTCGATCCCAATTCGCTAAATACGGATGAGATCGAAATTACTCACGTAAACCTCAACGATGGAACAAACGAAGGCATTCGCCACAAATCGCTGCCTTTGTTTTCAGTCCAGTACCACCCCGAGGCCTCTCCTGGCCCTCACGACAGCGACTATTTGTTTTCGCAGTTCATCGAGATGATGGAGAAGTCAACCGTTTCCGTTGCCTAGCGGAGTAAGCGTGCGAATTCGTTCCTTCATCCCTCTGGTTTTGCTTCCGTCGCTCAGCTGCGAAAAACCCAACGACGTCACTCCGGAGTATCCTACTTATAAGCACGAGCGACCTGCTTGGTCGAACGACGGCCTGACAATCGCGTTCCGTGCCGAGATTGATGGAGTGTTGGGGATGTACGCTGTGGACTCAAGTGGAAGCAACCTGCGGAGAATATACACCGGAGATGCAATTGGGTTTTCGTGGTCGCCCGATTCGAAATGGATTGTGTTTTCACAATCGGGAAATCTCTACAGGATCAAATATAACGGTGACTCGGTAGTTCAGATAACAACTTCCTACCGAGATCTGCGTCCGGCATGGTCGCGCGACGGAAGACGGATTGCGACCTTCAGAAGAAGCCCCGAAGGTGGCGTCTACGCACTCAAATTGGATTCAATGCTGCTAACAAGAATTGACGCGCAGGGAAATTATCCTTCGTGGGATAACCTCAATCGAGTTGTGACGATCAGCTGGAATTATGTAGCCTTTGACAACCGGTATGTAAATTATCTTACAGCCTTTTCTGTCGACAGCTCGGAGTCAGATTTGTTAAGTTCATTTTCTTCATCGCAAGAATGTTCCTTTCCCCAGATTCGGTCCGATGGCAAAGAGGTTGCGTTCGTTTCGTTTGACGGAAACAATCTTCCTCAGATTCACCTGCTTAATTTGAGCACACAACGCATAGCACAATCAACCACCGATGGCGGCGACGCCCCGTCATACAGTCCGGACGGTAATATGATCGTCTACACGCGCACAGCAAAAGGGGATGGAGCGTTGTGGGTGATGAACGCAGACGGTTCCAACAAGAGGCGGCTCACCTCTCCGTAAGGCCTTGCTAATCTGAGCAGGCCGGGAAGCTCATTTCCGAGCGCGCATGTTCTTCGCAACCTGCTCCACTTGTTTCCAAACACGTAACAAATTTTTCCCGCAAATGCCTTCGATCTCTGATTCAGAATATCCACGTATGAGTAGTTCGTAGATCAGGCTTGGATACATTGAGACGTCCTTGAGGCTGGTCGGAAGCTCATCCCCGACGCCGTCAAAATCCGATCCAAAACCAACAGACGCAGCGCCTGCGATCTGCCTCACGTGGTCGATATGGTCGGCAACATCTTTCACATCCTGGTATCCAAGCGGATGATCTTTCTGGTATTGCTGTGTATACGCTCGGCCCAGCGAATCCTGAAATGTAAGTTTGTGCTCTTCCAGATATGCTTGGATTTCTTTCCGTTGCGCCGCCGAACGCAATCGGAAATTGCCATTCAAGAACGACGAGCCAAAATTTATTTGGATGACGCCTCCGTTTTTTGCAAGCCGCTGAATCATCTCGTCGGACATGTTGCGCTCAAAGCCTGGCGTAAACGATCTGCACGAAGAATGGGAGGCAATTGCCGGCGCCTTTGTCAATTCCATCACCTGGAAAAACGTTTGATCGGAAACGTGAGAAATGTCGACCATAATCCCGAGTCTGTTCATCTCGGCGACAACTTGCTTTCCGAATGGACTCAAGCCCTTCCACGTATGGGTCGTGTCGTAGGATGAATCGCCGATATGGTTATCTTTGCCGTGAGTCAGGGTGATGTAGCGAATGCCCCTGTCGTAAAAGTACTTCAGGTTTTCCAGGTTCCCTTCGACGGGCGAACCGTTCTCCATTCCATAACAAAAGCTTAGGATCCCCTTCTTTGCGTTGGCGATCACGTCGGTTGTAGACTTCGCGAGAGAGAACTTGTTGGAGTTTCTAGCGGCGATTGAATCCATCATGTTCAATAGATCCTCTGCCGTTTGCTTTGCAATCTTTTTGGTCTCGTGTTCTGCAGGGACATAGATAGACATGAATGGTGCATCTAAGCCGCCTTGCTTTGCACGAGGATAGTCAAATTCTCCTGTCTCAGTTTTTTGCGAAATGTCTTCCATCTTGTTCCGCAATCGGTAGGGAACATCGATATGGGTGTCGACAATGATAAATTGATCGGCCAGTTGCTGCGCCCTGGCTCGTAGCTGCCCTTCGGAAGGCTGCTGCGAAAGAAGAATAAACGATGAACAAATGCTGAGAAAGATTGGGGAATGCTTTTTCATTACGGCTCCTGTTGTTAAGAAATACTGACCAAGAATAGTCGATTGGAACGAGAGAAGCAAACGGCGGAAGATCGATCCACCACACCACACTGCAAGAAAGTGAAACAGGGTTTGTGTATATTGCCAATAGATCAATTCACCATTTCCTCTTGAAAGGGTCTGCCATGAGAAACATTCTCCTCACGATTGTTGGTGTCGTTTCACTTTCTGCGATGCTCGCATTTCGAATCGTTGATGATGCAACAGCTATGCTAAAAAAATTGGGGTTGACCGATCAGGATGCAAGGCAAAACATTTGGAACAGCATTCAGGGAAAATACTTGTCGTACTCAAATTCTGAAACTCTGAAAGCAATCGTGAAAGGTGATCGTCCCGCGCTCGTTCTACAAATCGCCGAATATGCGAAGGCGTATGCAAAGTCGGAGGAGTTTAAGCGGCAGTACGATCAATTGCGAGAAGACAATAAACCGACGCCGCCCGAGCCTCCCAAAACCGTGGCCCAGCAACGGTTTGAGATGAAAAAGGAGCTTACCAGATCCATTGCGGAATCGGACAGCACGATGAAGATGTTCTCAAAAGAGCAGCAAGAATCGATGGCACCGATGATTGAAGCACTCCGGCAGCAACTCAAAGCAGTGGACGATCCGGATAATCCGATGTTCAGCAAGCAGATGGAAGAAATGGGAAAACAAGCGTATGCAAGCGCGCTTGAAGAACACAAACGAAAGATTCAGGAATGGAACGAGCAATACCCGGAAAGCCCCACGAAGATGATCCGATCATTCCTTGAAACATTTCTCGAAGAGTCTGCCGACGTGGACTACAAAGCGGAGCTTATCGACGGGCCGAACGGGAAGAAACTTTTTGCCAGTACGGTGCACGAGATGAAGTCGAATCATTGGAAAATGTGCTATCGTGCCGGACGAGAAACCGTAGACGCGGGGCGGAAAGCAGCGCAGCGATGGTTGAGCGAGCTCAAGCAATCGAAGTAACCTCGTTGATTGTTTAGCGTCGAAGGAAAATATTGACCTTCCTCTCGAGTCCATCATCGATCTTCTTCAAGCGGAGCGAAGGGAAGCAACAATTCTCTTCTGTTTTTTCGAGCAATTTTCTGCTATGTTGACGCATCCTTTTTTTTCCACCAACGGAACGCATGCGCATTATTCTATTTGGTCCTCCAGGCGTTGGCAAAGGCACACAGGCCAAACTGCTAACGGAAGAATTCAACAGTGAGCACATTTCAACGGGCGATTTGCTGCGCGCAGCGGTCAAGTCAATGACGCCGCTGGGTGCGGAAGCCAAGAAGTACCTTGATGGAGGAGAGCTCGTACCAGACGAAATCATGATCGCACTCATCGAGGAAGTCCTACGTTCCGAACGAGCCCGGAACAGTTTCATTCTCGACGGTTTTCCCCGAACGCTCGCCCAGGCAGAAGCGCTCGACAAGATGTTCGAACGGATTGGAATCAAGCTCGATGCTGTGATCAGCCTTCGTGTGGAGCATAAGGAAGTCATCCGACGCCTGAGCAACCGAAGAATGTGCAAACGATGTGGGCGAATCTACAACGCCGACCAGTTGAAAGATGGAAGCTTCGACAAGTGCAAAGCGTGCGGCGGAGAACTTTACCATCGCGACGACGACCAGGCTGAAATGGTCAAACATCGGCTCGAAGTCTATCTTGCCCAAACCAAACGACTAAAAAATTTCTACCGCGAAAGTGACCGATTCGTACAAATCGATGGCATGAAACAAATCGGCTTCGTGCACAAGCAGATTCTCGATATTTTGTACAAAGACCGCGACGAGATCAAATAGCCGCCATGCGGCCGTTTCGACCGAAACCTAACGCCGGCGCACCACCGTTCTTAGTGGCACATCGCGGTGTTCCCTCCAAAGCTCCCGAAAACACGCTCGCTTCCTTTCTACTCGCCTTCGACCATCCCAAGATCGATATGATTGAACTGGACGTGCATCTTTCCAAGGAAGAGGAAGTGATTGTCTTACACGACCGGACCTTGCAACGGACAAGCACCGGCAATGGTGCTGCACGTGGCTACGCGGTTGAAGAATTGAAACGATTTGACGCGGGCTCGTGGTTCGACGTCAAATTTTCTTCAGAACGAATCCCCACCTTGGGCGAAGTGTTAACGCGCGCACGTGGTGTGTGTTGGGTGAACATCGAACTTAAGTCGCATCTGTGTTACCGAGAACCCAAAGGGCTTCTTGAACATCGCGTGATGGAAAGTGTTCGATCGAACGGTATGGAGAGTGCTGTGATGTTCTCGTCGTTCGACCACCGCCTCATCTCCTCCTTGAAGTCTCTTTACCCGCAGGCTTCCGTTGGTGTGTTGTATAATTTCTACAGGGACTTTGGAAAGCTTCCCTCTGAACTCGCAAGAAATGCGAATGCGGAGATTTTCGTGTGTGGCAAGAACGAGCTATCCAACCGAATGCTCCGTGACGCCAAGGCTAACGGCATCGCACTCTATCTCTACACGGTGAATTCGATCGCCGATGCTCGTGCGGCTCTCGAGCTCGGAGTTGACGGAATCATTTCAGATAACGCCGACGAAATTATTCCACTGATAGAAGTTCAAGATCGAGTCACCCACCGTTGAACACAGCCAGAGAGTTTCCTATATTCTCTCGGTTACGAATAGCCCTTCATACCGGGAACACATTGTGAAAAAAACCCTCTTCCCGCTTCCTCTGATTCTCACCTTGTTGGTTTCGTGCGATTTCGACGAACGCACGATCACCGACCCTGCGGAAATGGTCGAAAAGGGAATCAATCTTGCCAACCGCCGTTCGTATCTACGGTCGAAACCACTTTTGGAAAAAGCAGTTCGGCTGCTCGACGAACAACCCACCAGCACCCTGCAGCTCGAGGCCTACAGTTCACTGGTCGGTACTCAAATTGGGTTGGGTGAATTTTCCTCTGCGGTTGGTCGCATTGAGGCAGCGAGAAAATTGGCGAAAAAACTTGCGGACTTTCGTGCCGAAGCTGGGCTTGCCGTGGCTGAAGGAGACCTGTTTGCAGCCGTTGGCGACCTTTCGAAATCCATCTCGGCGTATGCAACCGCAAAACAGCTATCAGCGACCTTTGGGGACCACGATCGCGCTCTCAACGTCGATCTTCGTGCAGCTCGTACGTTGCTTTGGAATGGGCGTGTGCTTGAAGCGGACGAAGCCTACCAATCGCTCTTACAAAGCGAACAATCAAACAATACTCCTGCGATCCGTGCTGAAACCTTGCTCGGTGTTGGCAGGGTTTTCCGACTACGTAACCAGCTCGTCGAATCGACGAATTCCCTCGCGCAGGCCTTGGAGAGAGCCGACCCGAGCGACCAGCCGATTCTGCGCAGCCGGATTTTGCACGAACTTGGCCTCGTACAGCTATCACGGCAAGCCGTTACTGTGGCCATTGAGCACTACCGCGATGGAGTGAATGTGCTGCGTCGGGCGCGCGAACGTCGAGACTATGAAGTTCTCCTTTTGTTCAGAATTGGCGAAGCATACACGAGGCTTGGCCGGTCGGGCGACGCCCAGAAGTATTTTACTGATGCGATGGATATTGCAAAAATACTGGGAGACCGGGTCGCAGAAAATTACCTCTTGCTTTGGATCGTAAAAGCAAACTATGCTTCCATGACGCCGGTTCAACGGAAGCAGTCGATTCCCCGACTCCTGCAATCGTACGAACAGATCGCAAAACATTTTCAGGAGTGCGGCCACCGAACCGGTGAAGGCTTGGCCTATTATGAATTCGGGGTAGCTCTGCAGCAAGCGGGCGAACTCGAACGTGCGAGGGATGCGTTTCAAAACGCCGTCAGGGTGCAAGCATTGAGCCGGTGGGATTTTCTCGACGTGGAGTTACACCAGCCATATCTCGAAAGTTTTGGCGTGACGGAGACAAAGCAAGAATGGTTTGATGCATTGGCGAATTCGCTCATCGTGCTAAACCGTCCTGTAGAAGCGCTCCGCGTCGTAGAACTCGCCCGCCTACGGAGTCAAAATGCGCGGCTGGAAAATGTCGAAATACAATTCCGTCATCCCCAATTGAAAAGCCGGGCAAACGATCTCAGAGCAGAATTGTATTCATTGCGACTGCGGGCGAAGGAATCATCCGCGAAACTTGGCAACCAGATGCTCCGTGGCGGCGAATCGGATGCCGCGCACACACAACCGCGCTTCCTCGAAATTGCGCTGGGTGGATTCAGACAAACTGCGGAAGCGGTGATTGCGCAACACCTCAACTATGCCCCGTTGTTTCCGACTGATCAAGTTCCGCTCAATGATGTGCAACAATTTATCCCTCGTGGGGCTGTGGTGGTAGAGTACATTCTCGCTCACGATAGACTTGCGATCATCGCCATTACCCGCTCACAAATGATCGTAAAGTTCTCATCGGTCGGCCGCGATAGTTTGCTGCGACTTGTCCATTCGTACCAACAATTGCTTAACGACCCTTCGGTCTTTGCCGCGGAGGCAAACGCTGCCGATGTCCCTGCCATGACTCGGTTTTCAATTCTCTCTACAACCCTGTACGATGCATTGATTCGTCCGCTGGATGAATTGCACGAGAAGAATCTGGTTGTGGTGGCGAATGAGGCGTTCGGCTCATTTCCATTCCACGCACTAGAGCGGCAAGATCGGAACACTGTCCGGTATGTCATCGAGGCGCGGAGTGTTGACTACATTTCTTCTCTGGCATCGCTGAAGTTCCGTACGACCACAACCTCGCGTATCCGCGATATCGTAGCGTTTGGCAATCCGACCGGCAAACAATGGTCGGTCGACTACGAGTTGCGCGACGTACGAAGCTTCTTCAAGAATGCTCGAATCAATATCGGGCTCGAAACATCGTGGAATAACGTCCGGTCAGCCACTGGTGATGTTCTTCAGATCTCAACAGAGTTCACCGAGCCGAAGGCAACGACACCGCTCGGCGGCATCAACCTCTCGAACGGACTGATGGTGGAAGAATCAGAAACCGTACCTTTCGAAAAACTGATGGAACAAACCCCCTCAGCTGTGGTGGTCCTTTCGAACCAATCATCCCAGGGGTTAGCGCTGCAGTCTATTCACGCCCTCGTCATCAGGATGAATGGCACGGCCGATGTGTTTCTGAATTGCTGGAGTGCGGACCGGAAATCGGCGAAGTTTTTCTCTGAATTCTTCTACACCCATCTTTCAAACGGGCTCGCTCCTGGCGATGCATATCGGCAGGCGCTTATCAACCTTCTCCACACGCGCGAAGTGAGCCATCCCCATTCGTGGGCGCAGTTCTTTCATTTCGGTATTGGATGACAAAAAAAATCCCGACTGCATGCGCAGCCGGGATTTGTGATTGACGATCGAACTTGAGTGAAATTCCTATTTCTGCTTTACTTTGACGCTCCCTAAGCCGGATTCGATTTTCATCGTTAGCAATCTTCCCTTATCGCCGTCATCGGAAAGATAGACGCCGCTTCGTTGTTTCGTAAAGTTACGATCCACATCGAAGCTCGAAAACCAACCATCCTCATACAACACTTTTGTTTGCGTTTCCTTTGGAATGACGACGGAGATGGCGCCCAGCCCGACTTCAATACTCACGCTTGCATTTTGTTGAAGCTTCCCCCCGAAATCCAATTTGTACGACCCGACGCCGCCATCAAATTTCATTTTGCGGAAATTGATGTTGTTCAAGTTGAACGCGGAAAATTTGCTCACGCCAGATTCGATTTCAACAGACTCCGCGCTGATGGGGTTGGGGTCGTCGCAGCGTAAATCGACACTGCTGGCACCCGTGGAAATCTTCAAATCACTTACCTGAAGCGATGAGAGGTCGATATCGCCCTTGCCTGCGCCAAGCTCAAGATCGAAGGAGATGGGAATATCTGCGGTGAGGTAGATGGTCAATCGACGCGTCTTATGGCTGTCCAGATCATCGTCATCGTCAGAGCTCCATCGCGACATTCGCTTCTGTTTGATTCTGAGCTTCCCCGTTTCGCCGGAAAGGTCGTAATTAATCTGCAGCTTATCGGAATCTTCGTTGCGATACTCGTAATCAACGACGGCGACTTTGTCCTTCTGGTTCCGTTCGACCTTTTGCAGATAAAGACTGCCAAACGAAACATCCACCACGACATTCAATTCTTTTTCTTTAGACTTGGTGATTTCGCGGTGTGTTTTTTGAAAGGCGGAGAGTGATGCTCCGAGAAGGAGAGAAAGTGCAAGAATCGCCGCAGGATAGTGGATTCGAGGTTTCATTGGGATTGTGTTTACAGGGGCTTACGTCGAAATGCACCGTAAAGTTACGCCTAGTAGTGCCGCATTCGATTCTTCAAAGCACGATAGAGCATTTCACGCGCACGAAAGATATGGGCCTTCACGGTGCCAAGCGGCAACCGCAGTTTCTTCGAAATTTCACCGTATTCCATTTCATCGACGTGCCGCATCATGATGACCTGGCGATATTTCTGCGGTAGCGATGCAATCGCCTCTTCGAGAAATTTCGCCCGCTGGCCAGCGATGAGCTCCTGGTCGGGCTCAAATGTCGAATCGGGTAGTTCAAATTGGTAATCGCTTTCATCCGAAGCGATCGGTTTGTCGATTGAAAAGGTCTGGAGTCGTTTCTTCCGAATGTGGTCGATGGAATTGTTGGTTGCGATCTTGTACATCCACGTAGAAAACGCAAACTCCTCGTTAAACGATTCCAACGAGGCAAACGCTTTCACAAAGGCTTCTTGTGTGAGGTCTTCCACTTCGTCCCGATTATGGATCATTCGGTAGATGAGGTTGTAAATCGCCTCGTAATACTTTGCCCGCAGCTTACGAAAGGCCCGTTGATCGCCTTCCAGTGCACGCTTGATCAGCTGCGAATCTTCGCGGCGCGACTCTTGACGGCGCTGTTCTAACGGGTCTGTTGGGTTTGGTGAAGGGGCGCGAACGGTGGTTGAAGCGCTATGGTGCTGTTTGGGTTTCGCCATGCAGAACGGAAAAAACATAGAGAAAAAATGCGAAGGGAGCAAGGTGCGGTGCGTTGCATTCTGCTTTGAAATTTCATAAGTTGAGAATGCGCGTTCGGATGCGGTAACGAGTCCGGCGCGCATTTCATTTCTATCGGAATTCGCATGCTCATTTCGTTTGAAGGACTGGACGCAAGCGGCAAATCGACACAGATCAACCTGCTGCGCGAAGCGCTCGGGCGTCGCAACAAGACTGTGCTGGTTCTCCGCGAGCCGGGTGGTACGGCGGTGGGGGAGATGGTACGAACCGTTTTGCTCGACAAGAAGCATCTTCGAATTTCACCGGCAGCAGAATTATTCCTCTTCTCAGCAAGCCGGGCACAACTTGTCGCTGAAGTTGTCAAGCCGGCCCTTGGTGCAGGGAGCATCGTGATTCTCGACCGATATTTCGACTCAACGACTGCGTATCAAGGCGCCGGACGGGGCATTCCGCTCGAGGCTGTTACCCACATCAACGCACTTGCGACGATTGGGATCCTGCCCGATCTGACATTTTTCATCGATATCCCTGTCGATGAAGTCGATGCGCGACTTCACCGTGCTCAAGCATCGCGGGATAGAATGGAATCAAGCGGCAGGGAGTTCTACAACAGAGTTCGAGATGAGTACCTAAGGTTGGCACAAACAGAGACCCGCTTTCGTCTTATTGATGGCACGCAAACCGTTGAGAACATTCAGAGACAAATCTGGCAGGTAGTAGAACTCCATCTTGGAAAGTAAGTATGAGGGAACTGAAATGAAAAAAGTGAAGCTCATCGTTTTTTCCACCGTTGCAATTGCTGCTTTTGGGTTTTATGAGGTGACGGAGAGCGACCTCTTCTTCAAAATCAATCGCGGCATTGACCTCTTCGGCAAAGTGTACAAGGAGATCTCGCTCAATTATGTCGAAGAGGTCGACCCCGAAAAATTCATTCACTCGGGGATCGACGGAATGCTGAAAACATTGGACCCCTACACGGTGTACATCGGCGAGGATGAAAGCGATGAGATCGATCTGGTGACGACCGGAAAATACGGCGGCGTGGGGATCACTATTGGCGTGCGCGACGGAGCAGTAACCGTTGTGAATTTGCTCGAAGGATTTTCTGCAGCAAAGCAAGGGATTGAAATCGGCGACAAGATAATGCAAATCGATACAACGACCGTCGCAGGGTCCAATCTTGATGCGATTCGACAAATTGTGCGTGGCGCCCCCGGCACCGAATTGCGGATGAAGATAGAACGCGAGGGCGAGCCAAAACCGTTGGAATTTGTGCTGATGCGAGAAGAAATCCCCGTCCGCAACGTAACCTATGCGGGATTTGCCGAACCGAACATCGGCTACGTACGGCTCGAACGGTTCTCGCGCAGCGCGGGGGAAGATGTGCGCAACGCAATCAAGGAATTAAAATCACAGAGAGAGCTGAAAGGACTGGTCTTCGACCTTCGCGACAACCCCGGAGGATTGCTCGACATCGCGGTCGAGATCACCTCAAAGTTTTTGCCCGAGAGCAGCCTCGTGGTTTCTACACGCGGCAGAAAATCTGACTCCGAGCGCAAATATTATTCCACGGAAAAACCAATGCTGCCGGATGTTCCGCTGGTACTGCTGGTGAATAGCAACACTGCGAGCGCAAGTGAAATTGTTGCCGGAGCTGTGCAAGATTTGGACCGCGGAATCGTACTCGGCACGCGCACGTTCGGGAAGGGCCTAGTGCAAACGATGACACGGCTTTCAGAGCGATCGGTGTTAAAGATTACCTCTGCCCGCTACTATACGCCTAGCGGAAGGTGCATTCAGGAGATCGATTACGCTCACCGGAGCAAGGATGGGATCTTCCCCACTTTTCCAGATAGTTTGAAGCGAGAATTCCATACGGCCCACAATCGCCGCGTGTTTGAAGCGGGCGGCATCGTCCCCGATACGCTCGTGACGGATGAGCGAGACAGCAAGTTAATTGTAGAGTTGTATCGGAAGGCGATGTTCTTCAAGTTTGCCAACCATTACGCCTCGTCCAACAAATCCATCTCGCCGAATTTCGATGTCAGCGATAGTCTCTTGAACGCGTTCGACCGCTATCTGAAAGAAAAGAAGTTTGCCTATCAAGAGGAGGGTGAGCTGAAACTTAAAGAGCTCTCAACCATTGCCGAAGATGGCCGCTACAACAAAGCGTTTGTGGATGAGTTGAAGCAACTGCAAACAATGGTAGAGCAAGAGAAGCAGCGGCAGGTAGAACGGTTCCGGAACGAGATTCGCGAAGCCCTGCGCACGGAAATTCTCGCGCGCATCAAAGGCGACAAAGCCCGCATCGAATCCACGTTCGCCACCGATACGCAGCTACGTGCTGCAATTTCCGTAGTGAAGAACAAAAAGGTCTACGAAAAATTATTGGCGGGGAGGAAAAAGTAGCTAGCAGCTTTCAGCTATCAGTTAGAAGAGGTAAATTGAAGAAGGGCGCTCTGAGCTATCGGGGCGCCCTTCGCGTTTTGCGCATCCTGATGCTGCTCAATCGGGATTATTTCTCAAACAACTCCATCTGCGGCAGCGCGTCCTTCACGAGCTTGGCGACATACTCAAAATCCGCTGGGCGGTGGACGAAATCGAGGTTGTCGATGGGAATCTGCAACACGTTGCCGATGTTGTAGCGCTTGATCCAATCTTCGTACAACGCGTTGAGTTGCTCCAAATACGCTCTAGGAATATTCGCCTCGAACTCCCGTCCGCGCGATGCAATCTGCCGCGTAAGCGTACCGACGGAAGCTTTCAGATAGATCATCAAGTCGGGAGGCCGCAAGTACTCCATCATCACGCGAAACAATGCGGTGTAGTTGCTGTAATCTCGCTCTTCCATCTTGCCGATGTCGTACAAGTTGCGCGCAAAAATTTCCGCGTCTTCGTAGATCGAGCGGTCTTGAATGACCGACTCCGACGACTCCTGAATCTGCTTTTGATACCGAAACCTGTGGGAAAGAAAATAAATTTGCAGATGGAACGACCAGCGGTGCATGTCGCCGTAAAAGTCTTTGAGGTAGGGGTTATCCTCGACCGATTCGTAGTAGGGCTTCCATTGGAATCGCTCGGCGAGCATGCTCGTGAGTGAGGATTTTCCTGCGCCGATATTTCCCGCGACGGCAACGAATATGGTCGGTGAAGGCATAGGTGAGGATGAATTAAAACCAATAACAAAAAGAGGAAAAAAGGATTGAAAGGCAAGGGGCGGACGAAAATCAAGCGCGCAAGCACTCCGCAATATTTTGGCGTTCCGGCCTCTGACAGCCAAACAGTTGACTACAACAAAAAAGCCCCAGCGAACATCATTGGGGCTTTGGTCAAGCAAAAACGGATTCGATTGTCTATTTGAATGCGTTTACTGCCGCCGCAACCTGTTTGTGGATATCGAAGACATTCGTCAGTTTTGTCATCTGCAAGATGCCTTCGATTTTTTTCGAAGCTCGAGCCAGCTTCAGCTCGCCGCCGGATTTGCGCATAATGTTCAAACCCCCGATGAGCATGCCGAGCCCCGAGCTGTTGATGAATTTCACGTCGTCGAGGTCAACCACGACTTTTTTCTTTTCTGAAGTAAGGAGTTCGTGCAGCTTATTGTTGAGCTCGTTCGCGTCGGGGCCCCCCAGCACGTTGCCCGAAAGTTCGATAACCGTAACGCCTTTTGATTCTTTTGTCTTGAATTTCATCCGTCCGCTCCTTTGTTCGGAAGTCCGTTAGGATTTTTTCTTGCTCCACAAACTCCAGTCGAGCACAATCGCGCTAGCCACGTAAATCGACGAGTAGGTACCGGTAAGAATACCGAAGCCCATCGTGAAGGCGAACCCGCGGTTCACTTCGCCGCCGAAGAACAACAACACCATTAACACCACGAAGATGGTGCCCGAGGTGATGATCGTGCGACTAAGCGTTTCGTTCAGACTTTTGTTCATGATCTCACCGAGCGAGAGGCTGCGATGAATTTTTTCGTTCTCGCGGATACGGTCGAAGATGACGACCGTGTCGTTCACCGAAACGCCGATGAGTGTGAGGAAGGCCGCAATAATTTCCGTGGTGATTTCGAGGTTAAGTCCGGGAATCACGCCGTCGAGGATCGAGAGAAACCCAAACGTCGTGAAGACGTCGTGCACGATGGCGATCACGGCCCCGAGGCCATAGACAAATTTGAAACGGATCGCGATATAGAGCAGGATAGCGACAAAGGACCAGACGATTGCGTAGAGGGCGTTCTGTCGCAACTCCTTACCGATCTTCGGGAAAATCTCGCTGCTCCCCAACAACGTCGAAGGGTTGGTCGGCATTCCCTGTTGTAACGAGCCAACAATCCGGTTGATCAATGTCGAACCTTGTCCCTGCTCGGTCGTACGGATGATGAGGGCGTTATCCGAGGTTCCGTATGTTTTTATTTCGCTCGCACCCAGGCCTGAGGCACGCATCGCCGTGCGGACGTCTGAAATTTGTGGGGGGGTTGCAAACGCGACAATGACTTCTGTGCCACCGCGAAAATCGATCCCAAGGTTGATTCCCTTGAACGCAAGCGACAACATGCCCACGAGCATCATGGCCGAAGAAACGAAATACCACAAGTTTCGCTTCCCGATAAAATCAATTACTGTCTTCTTGAAAAAACGCATCGAACCAATTCTCCTTGTCGCGTTGTATTGCTCCGGATTCTAACCGCTATCCGAAGTTCGGGTTCATCCCTCTGTCGGTCATCAAATTGAAAATGACGTGTGTAATCACGATGGCGCTGAACATGCTGGCGGCAAGGCCGATGATCAGTGTCAGGGCAAAGCCCTGAATGGGCCCGGTGCCGAATTGATATAACACGATGCCCGTGAGCATCGTGGTGATGTTAGAATCAAAAATTGCCGCGAAGGCTTTTGCATAACCGGCTTCAATGGCGGCCCGCACCGTCTTGCCGCCGGCGAGTTCCTCACGGATGCGCTCGTTGATCAGCACGTTCGCATCGACCGCCATACCGAGCGTAAGGATGACGCCCGCGATACCCGGCAGGGTCAGGGTTGCCTGGAACGCCGCCAACACGCCCATGATAAACAGGACGTTGAAGAGCAGAGCGAAGTCCGCAATGCCGCCGGCGTTATGATAATACACAACCATAAACAAGATGGTGAAGACAAACGCGATTGTGAAGGAGTTGAAGCCGGCGCGGATGGAATCTTCGCCAAGCGATGGTCCCACGGAACGCTGCTCTATAATGGCGACGGGCGCTGGCAGTGCCCCCGCCCGCAACACGATTTCCAGCAAGCGTGCCTCGTTCGGCGAATCGATGTTGGAAATCTGTGACCTGCCGCCGGTGATTTTATTTTGCACCACCGGAGCGGAGAAGACCGCCTTGTCCAACACAATCGCAACGCGCTTGTTGATATTTGCGCCAGTGATCCGCGCCCATTCGCGCGAACCTTCGCTATTCATTTCCATGTTGACGATGGGGCGACCATCTTCCGGACTGATGCTGGATCGGGCGTCGGAAATAACTGCACCCGTCAATTCTGGGCTCTTCTTGAGAGGAAAGATTTGATAAAACTGGTTGCCGGCCTTGTCGGTGGTTGCCTTCGCAGACCAACTAAATTCCATATCGGTTGGAATCACCCGTTGAATTTCAGGACGGGCGAGGAGCGCAATTACGCGGTCGCGGTTTTTCGCTTCCACATAACCGTCGCCGCTGCCCCGTTGGTCCGGTCGCACATAGTAAAAGAACGGGTTTTCCCTTTGGAACTTTGCCGCCGAGGTCGTATCCCCTTCGGCTGGAGCGTTGCCTCCAAGCAATTCTTGGAGCGCGTCTGTCTGTTTCTTGGGGGCGGCGACTTTCGAGACCGACTGTTTCCCCTTGGCGCTGGTGTCGGCGAAAGTCGTATCGAGTTTTCCCGATAGGAGCTTATCGATATTTTCCATCACCTTGTAAGCGATTTGCGCGTCTTTGAGGAGCCTAAATTCGAGAAGGGCCGTTCCCTGTAAGAGTTGGCGCACTTCATTTTCGTCCTTGACCCCTGGGAGTTCAACGATGATCCGTCGCGAGCCTTGTTTTTGGATGTTTGGCTCGGAGACACGATACTGGTCGACCCGGTTTCGCACTACTTCAATCGCGCGGTCGATGGCTTTTTCCGTTTCACTCTGTAGATACGCCGTGACCTCCGCATCCTCCGCACGAATGTTGCTGCCATAGTAGCGACTCATGCGGATGCCACGCTCTAAAAATTTCTTTGCCAGCGCCGGAATGACTGATTCATCGGTTGCCGAACTTTCCTTCCGAACGTCACCGATGATAGTCAAAAAATTGTCATCTCGATTTTTCGCAATATCGTTGAGCAACTGAATGACATCAACCTCGAGCACAACGCGCATTCCACCTTGTAGGTCGAGCCCAAGCTTGACACGCTTTAGCTTAGCTTTCAGCATTGCTTCTTGATTTTGTTCGACGTACGAAAGGCTATCCGCTCCGCGGAGCGAGGAAAGTTGCTTTCGGAATCGGTAGTCTTGAACTGTCGGCCAGAGGAAGACAAGCGAAAGCGCAACGGCGGCGACGATGAGGGCGATTCGAGTCGTTTGATTTTTCACAACTGCGCTCCTGAACAAACAACGGATGAACATAAGATACAAAAGCGCGAAGCAGGTCTGCATCGCGCCTTCGAACATTGCTGCTGCAAATTTTTTGCGAAGAAATATAACCCAAGATGCAGGGAAAATCAATAAAAAACTGATTGCAATTCAAGCCTTTCGCTGATATATTGACACCTGCGTTTTTTCCAAACTTGTCAAGAAAATTGTAGCAAAGGAGTTGTAGCGGCATGGCGTTAATGACGGATATTCGCGAAAACCTTGGAAAGACATTTCTGGTTTTGATCACCATCTTTTTCCTGCTTCTCATCTTTTTGGAGTGGGGTATGGACCTGACGGGTCGCAAGGGAGGCAAAAGCGGCTCGACGGATGTGGTTGGCGTGATCAACGGAAGAGAAATTACGTACAAGCAGTTTGCAGACATTGTCCGTCGTTCCTCAGAAAATCAAAAAAAGCAATCAGGGCAGGATGTTGATGAAGAAACGGAGCGCCAGATACGCTCGCAAGTGTGGAACCAATTGGTGGATGAGGCGCTGATCGAGCAGGAAATCGGGCGACTCGGAATTACCGTTTCAGATCAGGAGATACTCGATATCGTCCGCGGCCCAAATCCGCCGGACATGCTTACCTCGCAATTCAAAGACTCGACTGGAACGTTCCATCGCGATGCGTACGAGCGTGCCATGAGCGACCCGCAGAATCGGGATGCCTGGCTACAGGTAGAAGAGATCCTCCGCACGGAACAGCGACGAAAGAAACTTCAGAGCCTTTTGCTTGCCTCCGTTCGTGCAACCGAAGGCGAAATTCGCGAGCGATTCGTTGAACGCAATGTTTCGATGGACGTTGATTTTGCACTGTTCGATCACAACCGTATGGTGCCAGATTCATTGGTCAAACTAACCGACGACGATGCGAGACAATACTACAACGCCCATCCCGAAGAGTTTAGAGTCAAGGCAGGTCGCAAGCTTCAGTACGTTACATTCAGCTCAACTGCTTCGCACGAAGATTCGGCCACCGTGCGGGATGAACTTCAGCGATTACTCGACCAGGCAAAATCGGGAATGGATTTCTCGGAGCTTGCCTCGACCTATTCAGAAACTCCTCAAGCCGATGCCTATTTCAAACACGGCGAACTCGGAAAAGCAAAAGAAGACCCACTCTTCTCGGCAAAAAAAGGAGATGTTGTCGGGCCTATTACTGACATTGATGGACTTCATCTTTTCAAAGTTCTCGATGAGCGGCAAGGCAATGTCGAATTCGTGCAGGCGAGCCATCTCATTCTGAACCACACTCCAGGCCCCGATAGTGTAAAGGTTATTCAGAAAATTCGTGATATCGCTCGACGCGCCCGTGGGGGCGAAGATTTTGCGAAGCTTGCCCGCGAAAATGGCCAAGATGGCACGGCGGCCAGCGGGGGCCAGCTTGGGTGGAATGGCAAAGGTGCTTGGGTGAAACCATTTGAGGATGCAGCGTTCAACGCTCGGGTGGGGGCAATTGTTGGGCCCGTCCGAACACAATTCGGATGGCACGTTATCCACGTTACCGGCAAAGACAAACGCGAGATCAAGATTGCGCGTATCACGATGAAGGTCAAAGCAAGTGCAAAGACAATCGACGCCGCTTCGCAAAAGGCGCAGGACTTTGCTTTCTTGGCGAACGATGAAGGCTTTGAAAAGGCGGCTCAAAATAGCCAGCTCCGCTCTCTGGAAAGCGCTGAATTTACAAAAGGAAGTGTCATACCAGGCTTAGGCTTGAATGATGCGGTGAACAACTTTGCCTTCAAGAATAAACTGGGTACGATTAGCGAGCCGATTTCAATCTCCAATGGGCTGGGTGTCTTCAAGGTCAGCGGCATTCGTGCAGAAGGTGCGCGTCCGTTCGACGATGTAAAGCTGATCTCCAAAGCCGGCGCAACACGCTTAAAGAAACTAGAGATGCTGCGTGGCCAGGCAGAAGAGTTTCGCAAGTCGCTCTCTTCATCGTCGGACATGATAACGGAAGCACAAAAGATCTTCCGTGTGATTGCTCAAAAAGTAAGCTTCAAACTGGCCGATTCCCCTCTCGGTGTGGGACGTGAACCCAAATTCAACGGGGCGGCATTCACATTAAATCCTGGAGAGATTTCTCACCCAGTCGAGGGTCAGCGTGGCCTCTACATCATTAAGCTCAACTCGAAAACCGCATTAGATACGGTTCGGCTAGCAGTAGAGCGGGTTTCGCTGCGCGATCAGATTTTGAACGAGAAACGATCCCGATTCCTGAACGACTGGCGGGTCGCGCTGCGCGAGAAGGCTGAAATTGAGGATCACCGCGACAAATTCTATCGCTAAGTCTACTACGATACAATGAGCATTCGTTTTGCTCAATATCGAAGCATCGTGAGCGGTAATCGCTGGCTGCGAACGGTCTTTTGTCTAACCCTCTGTGTCGCTTCCTCTGTTGCACAAGATTCTCCCCACGCCGTTTCCGTTTCCGCTCGTCGATCGTATGTCACTTCGTCGAAGTTGTTCTACCAACCAGAAACTTCCAACCCTGACTTAGAACTGAAAGGGCTAACTGGCTACGGGCTGGATCTCCGCTATCCGATTTCAAGTGCCGACCTTTCACTCTCACTCTCCGTCGACTACGTTTCAGCGGTTTCTGAACGGAGCAGAGTGTTGAACCTTGAAGGCACGCCCCGTCGGTACACGGTTCGCGAAGGGATTGATTTTATTCCGATCGAGTTGAGTGTTTTGGCTTACATCCCGGTGGGCTTGAGTCCATTTCGTTTATCCATGAGTGGTGGTTTCGGTACTTATTTAGCCAAACATCTTCTCACAGTAGACGGTGTTGACGCGGAAGCGCTCCTATCCAATGGAGCGTACGGCATCCATATCGATCTCGGGTTTGAATACCAGTTTTGGGAGCGGGTATCGGCGAGAGCCAACGTGCGTTTTCGCGATCCCGATATCACTGTCGAGTCACATTTCACCGACCGCTTTAGTCCGGCACAGTTTCGGTCGCGAGTGAACGTCAACGGCATGGCTGTGTCGCTTGGCGTTATGGTTCGCCTCTTCGAATAATCCTTCAACCATTTCATTCTCTTCTAATCGATTCCACGTTCAAAGTCGGTCTTGCGGATTGGCCGTGTGCGCCAACCGGTATTCTTTTGTATCTTTCTATCCCATGGAACGCAACCATCGAGAAGCGGCGCGCAGGATTTTTCTGACAGGGTTTATGGGGAGCGGCAAAAGCACCATCGGGCCGATCCTTGCCAACACGCTGGGTTATGAGTATTTCGACGTGGATAAACTCATCGAGCAACAAGCCGGCAAGCGCGTTCTAGAAATCTTTGGCGAAGAGGGAGAACAGTTGTTTCGAAAACGCGAACGCGATGCACTTGCCATCGTATGTTCCCGCGATCGCTGTGTCGTTTCACTCGGCGGAGGAACGATCGCGAATGAGGAGAATCTTCGACTCATCCGCGAACACGGTGTGCTAGTCTACATTGCCCTCTCGGCGGAGGAGATCCTTCTTCGCGTGCAACATCGTACCGACCGGCCCTTGCTCAAGAATGCAGATGGGAAGAACCTTCCCCCTCGAGAAATGGATCGGCGTGTGCGAGAGCTGCTCAGTCTCCGGGCACCATTTTACGAGCGAGCCGATGTCGTCGTCCCCGCCGACCGTCAGCGTGTCGGTATCACCGTAGACGAAATTGTGAAACGGCTTCGGCCGTTCGTGCACGCATGATCGAGTCGACTATCACAGTCAACCTCGGCGAGCGGTCACATCCCATTTACATAGGCCGGGATATGCTCTCCTCCTTCGCCCAGACTGCATCCGATCACGAAATCCCGAAGCGCCTCGTTGTCATCTCTGACCGCAACGTGGCAGCTCATTATCTCAAACCCCTCCTCAGCCATCTTGGTCTGGCCGGTTTCACGACAATCCCTATGGTGCTGCCTGCGGGCGAATCTCAAAAGAGTCTCACGCGCGCCGCGAAAATCTTTACGGAATTGCTCAAGGCTGGAGTAGGCAGAAAATCTGCGATCATTGCCCTCGGTGGAGGGGTCGTAGGGGACTTAAGCGGATTTGTTGCGGCAACCTACCACCGCGGTGTGCCGTTTATCCAGATGCCGACGACACTCCTCTCACAAGTTGATAGCTCGGTCGGCGGTAAAGTCGCCGTGAACCATCCGCTCGGCAAGAATATGATCGGTGCCTTTTACCAGCCCAATTTTGTTTGGGCCGATGCTGCTTACCTGAGATCGCTTCCGTTGCGTGAAGTGGCGTGCGGACTGGGCGAGATCGTGAAGTACGGAATTATCCGAGACCCGGAACTCTTCGCATTTCTTGAACAGCATCTTGAACGACTACTCGCATTAGAGCAGGCGGCTGTTTCGTTTGTCCAATCGCGTTGCCTCGCCATCAAAGCTCAAATCATATCGGAAGACGAAAAAGAGATTGGTGTTCGTGTGGTGCTGAATCTTGGCCACACGGTGGGGCATTCGCTGGAGGCGGCGGGAAACTATAGGGTGGTAAAGCACGGCGAAGGCGTGTTGCTGGGGATTATTGCGGAAAGCTTCATCGCGCGCGAACTCGGAATTATTGACAGCGGGACGAACGGGCGGATCGTCGGGTTGATTCGCCGGATACCGATGAAAGCTAACTATCGTGCACTTAAGAGAAGAGACATTCTCAAGGCGATGGGCAGGGACAAGAAGAAAGTCGGCTCGAGGAAAAAGTTTGTACTTCCCAAATCCATCGGCAGCGTCGAACTGGTTGAAGATGTTGAGATGAGCTTGATTCAGGCGGCGCTTAAGTATATGAATGAAGCGCCTTCATGAACCAACTTTGATACACATCGGATCAGAGTCACGTTCCGATGTCAATGGCGAACGGGAACGGTACCTATTCTCACCACGTAATCTTGCTCTTCTTCCGTTCTTTTTCTTCTTCATTCCAGTTTGCGCTTGTATGTTTTTCGCAGAGACCTAACGGATACTTGGAGTTGAAAATCTCCGTGGTCTTCATCGGGCAAAACTCGCGGGCTTTCTTCTTCGTGTCGACGCAGATCGTATCGGTGATGATTCCGTCGGGCTGGTGAAAATACTCTGTCTCCATCTTCAGGTCGGGATCTTCGTAGACGTATTGCATAAACCGTCCCCAAATCGGAGCGGCGGCACGGCCTCCTTGACCTTCTGAACTGTTAAACTTGATGCGGTTATCGTCGAATCCCACCCAAGCGCCCGCGACCAGTTGTGGCGTAAACCCAACGAACCAAGCGTCGCCGTAGTCGTTCGTCGTTCCTGTCTTGCCGGCGGCAGCGCCGTTGTAGAATGAGCGGATCGCGCGTCGAGCTGTTCCGCCCGGCTCAACGGTTCCCTGCAAAAGGTTCGTCATCAGGTAGGCGGTTTCTTTGCTCAAGGCTTCACGTCGTTCGGGCGCGTTTTCCTCAATCAGATTCCCGTCCTTATCCTCGATGCGCAGTATGGAGATTGGCGCGACGAGAATCCCCTCGTTCGCGAATACACCGTACGAAGAGGTCAACTCAAGTGGAGTTACCTCTACACTGCCTAACGCGATCGATGCGTACGGCGGGATGTTCGTGTTGATCCCCATGCGGCGTGCATAGCTGGAAACCTGATCAGGGGGCGCAATCTCTAGAATTGCTCGGATCGTGACGAGATTGATGGATTGCTTCACACCTTCGCGCAGGGTGAACTTGCCGCCGACGGAATGGTCGTAATTCTCCGGAGTCCAGCGCGTTCCGTCGGGCATGGGAATGGTCACGGGCTGGTTTTGAATCTCAAAACAGGCAGGATAGCCATTATCAATTGCCACTGTATAGACGAAGGGCTTGAAGGCTGAACCGGGCTGTCGGCGAATCTGCGTAACGTGGTTCAGCCCATATTTGAATTGTCGGAAATTCCTTCCACCCACCATCGCTTTGATCTGTCCAGTGTGCGGGTCGAGCACCACAAACCCTACCTCGACCGTCTGCGCGACTTTTCGTACAGAATCGACAAATGTCCGGCTTCCTCTGAGAGCATTCATGAGGCTATCTCGTTGCTCGGCATTTCGCACGTGGCGGTAGGGTTCGGATTCGCGAATGGCCTTCTCGATGTTCAGTTCCAATGCTTCGGGCGCCTTCCGCCAATCCCATATCGAATCGAAGACCGGCTGGAAGAGAGCCATATGCTCCTCCACTGCGCGGATGGCGTGCCGCTGCATCCGGCTGTCAATCGTCGTGAAGACTCTCAGGCCATCTCGATAAATGTCGACTCCCATTTTTTCAGCCTTACGGGAAAGTTGCTGCCGCACCCACTCAACAAAATGCGGTGCGATGCCCGTGCGAAAATCCAAATCAGCCGCCTTGAAGCTTAATGAATCTGCGCGAAGGATTTCCGCGGAATCCGCCGATAGGATCTTGTCCTTCACCATTTGACCAATCACAATATCGCGCCGCTTTAGCGCACGCTCGTAGTGGCTCACGGGGTCATAGTAGCCGGGGCCCTTAAGCATGCCGATCAAGAGCGTGTACTCAGAGGGCTTCAGGTCTGCTGCATACTTGCCGAAGTACACCTGCGCCGCAGCTTCGATGCCGTACGCAGTACGGCCGAAGTAAGCCACGTTCAGATAGAGTTCGAGAATTTCTCGTTTGGTGAAATTGCGCTCAATCTGGATTGAAGTGAAGAGCTCGCGAAACTTTCGCGTTATTTTTTGAAAAATACTCTTGTCTTGGCTAAGGCTATAGAGATTGCGTGAGAGTTGCTGCGTCAGCGTGCTGGCCCCTTCCCGGTCCAAGTCCAAGGCGATGATGTTCTTCACCATGGCTTTGGCGATTCGGGTAAGATGAATACCCCAATGATTGTAGAATTGCTTGTCTTCTGTGGCTACAAGCCCACCAACAAGCCCAGAAGGGAGCTTTTCGAGCGCGACGTGAGTGCGATTCTTGTACGAAAGCTGGTCGATCACGTCTCCGTCGACGGAAAATATTTTTGTGGCAAGATCCGGTTTAGGGTTCTCCAATTTTTCAAGGGGTGGTAGGCCGGCGATAATGAAAACTCCGTACCACGTTGCAAATCCGGCAAACGAAATAACAACGACCAAGAGAATCAGCCACTGACGCCGGCTGAGCTTGCTACGACTGCGGAGTGCTGATTTCCGGTACTCCGGGTCGCTAAAGTACCGTTTCATTTTTTCGGAGCTAAACTTTTGGTCGGCCATCTACAAAATAGGTAGGCAACAGATGAGAGGGGAAAGGAGTGGGAGAATGCATTCTATCCCCAAATGTTGAGTGAGAGCTTCTTCCCGTCAAACACGGCGTATGTGTATTTGTCGATCCAATTGCCGAGGTTGACATAGGCTCCCTGCTGATAAGGATGGTGAAGCGGCTGGTGGTTGTGCCCCATTAACACATAATCAAACCCTTGCCGGATTTTCGCTTCGGCAAAGTTCACCATATCGTTCCCTTCGAATCTAACATTGCTCGTATGCTTACGGCTTTTCCTGGAAGACCACCGAGCGATGCGTGCAGTGAAATCCGGATGGAGCAGCGAGAAGAGCCAGATGTTCATCTTGCTTCGCAGCACCCGCTTGAGCACCCGGTACCCGACGTCCTCTTTATATAGCCCGTCGCCGTGATGGATGTAGAATTTCTTTCCGTTGAACATTCTTTCCACTTCGTTCTCATAAATCTTGACTCCGAATTCTTCGGAGAGGTACGACTTCAGCCAAAAATCGTGATTGCCGGCGAGATATGTAATCGGAATCCCCGCATCGTTGATCGCTGCCAACGCGCCGAAGAGTCGCGAGTACCCCCTGGGAATGACGCTGTTATACTCAAACCAGTAATCGAACAAGTCGCCAACGATGAACAACTCCCTACCATCTTTCAAGACTTGGGACAAGAACGACACGACGCGGCGTTCCCTTGCCCGATCTTCAACATCCGTTCCTAATCCAAGATGGACGTCGGAAAAAAAATAGATTTTACTTCGCGTGTTGGTTCGACGTGATTGTGAGGGCATGAGTTCCGAAGGTGCAGTGCGCGTTCAAATTCAAATCAAGGTACCCAAAAAAAGTTTGGAAATGAAAGGTAGGTTAACGGACCGGTAGCCGAACGGAAAATGTGCTGCCGTGCTTGCCATCGCTGATGACCTCGATGGATCCTTCGTGCGCTTCGGCAATCCATTTAGCGATGGAGAGGCCGAGGCCGGCTCCACCAGGGTCGCGATTGCCGTTGCGCTCTACGCGGTAGAATCGTTCAAATATTTTCGGAATATCGTCGGGGAGAATTCCGATGCCTGAATCTTTCACGCGAACGTAGACCTGACCCTCTGCTCGTTCAACACTCAAGGCGACGACACCGTAGTCCGAAGTATACTTGATAGCGTTCTCGATCAAGTTCAAAAACAGCTGGCGCAATCGCTGTGCATCTGCGTGAACCCATACGTTTGCTGCCTCGTGCAATGATACGCGAATGTGTTTCGGTTCTGCAAGCGTTTGAGCGGCTTGAAGCAATTCCCGCACAAGGCCAGTCAAATCGACTTGGTCAAATGAAAACGAATGTCGGCCCGATTCCGAGTGTACCAAAATCATCAGGCTCTCTACAATCGATGAAAGGCGTATGAGCTCATCGTGAATGCTTCCGAGCAGCTGGCGTGTCGGTTGGGGCAAGCGCTTGTTCGCCAACGCTACTTCAATCTCGCTCCGCATGATGGTCAGCGGCGTACGCAATTCGTGTGAGGCTTCGGCGGAGAATGTTTGGATCTGTTCGAACGATGCGTGAAGCCGGGAAATCATATCGTTGAACTGAGCTGTCAAGCGTCCAATTTCATCGTCCACCGTATGCGTTGGTAAACGCCTTGCGAGCGACTGGGCGGTAATATCCTTTGCAGCTTTCGTTAGTGCATCCACCGGCTTCAACGATTGATTCGCTAGAATCCAGCCGCCGATGATGGAGAGGAGCAATGTTATCGGAATGATGATGCGGAATGTAGAGAATACATTATCCAGTACCTCTGCCAACGGTTCGAGCGGATACGCGACGAAGATTTTTACGAAATCGTTTTGCATGACGGCGAGTCGCAGTTCCTTCCCGTCGGCACCCGTTGTCGTCACAACGTTGACCGAGCCGTACGGGATCTCCGGATAATATAAATTGTGTCCGACCAAACTGAGCGAACGGTAAAGCGGATCGCCATTCCGGTCGAGAATTTGAATCAAGTGTCGGCGCGGGCTGAGCAGAGTGTGCTGATAGATTTGATTCCACATCTCATCGACCTCGGCACGTTCTTCAACGGAAATGTCTTCTTCGTCGGTTGGTTCATCGACCGCTTGTGAGGGAGTGCTCTGTTGCAGTTCCTTCAGTTCAAGGATAGCGGAGGGCTTCAGTCGAACTTTTTTTGCTTTCGGTTCGATGAATTCGTTGACCCATTTCACTTCGGCGCGGAGCGAACGGTCGAGGTTCTCCGTCAATGTTGCGCGCGTAAGGATGAACGTGGAAAACCCGAACGCGAGGAGCGTGAGCGCAACAAGCGTTGTGTACGAAAGCGTGAGTTTGGTGCGGATAGAACGCAGGAACAACATTGTTACTTCTTGCCGAGCTTCTTTCCGACGATAGAATAGCCTTTTCCACGCTCGGTGTAGATCAACTTCTGACCGAATTCCTTGTCAACTTTCTTACGAAGATGGTTGACGTACACGTCGATCACGTTCGTCCCCGGGTCGAAGTGGTAACCCCAAATTTCGCGTGCAATATCCTCGCGTGAAATCACTCTTCCGGCGTTCCGCATGAGGAATTCAAGCAACGCATACTCCCGCGCGGTGAGTTCGATGGTCTTGCCCCCCCGCGACGCCTTGTGGGTGATTGCGTCAAGCTTCAAGTCGGCAATCTTCAACTGCGTTGTGGTCGAACCACGTCGCATCAGTGATCGGACGCGCGCCAACAATACTCTGAACTCAAACGGTTTGGTCAAGTAGTCGTCCGCACCCAGGTCGAGCCCCTTCACAATGTCTTCCGTGCTGCTCCGCGCTGTTAGCATCAACGACGGCGTGCGTATATCCTGCGCACGCAGATCCTTCAGGAGGGCGAACCCATCCTTTTTTGGGAGCCCGACATCGATGATGAGGAGGTCGAACGAATCTTCGTGCGCCATCGCTTCGCCCGTGAGTCCGTCAAACGCAACTTCAACGGTGTGTTTTTCCGCTTCGAGACCCTGCTGTACGGCGCGTGCGAGTTTCTTTTCATCTTCGATAAGAAGGATGTGCATGGAATGTCCTTTTGGAAGGCGGGAGAAAGTTAAACCATTTCGGTTACAGTGTCAAATTGCCTCTTCGCGTCGAGCGCCCACTTGCTCGTTTGAACAGCCGTATTTTATTCCTATATTTTCTCCGTCGCATTTCAAAAAAATCGCATGATTCCAAAACGCCGCTTCTTCATCTCCGCAGTTCTAATCCTGTTCGAAGGATGTTTGACTCAAATTGCTGTCCGCTCGATGGGCGGCGTGATGGACCACGCCTTCGTTTCGTTCAACGAGGAGCCAGACCTGCGCCTTGCCGAACAGGGGCTCGGAGGCAACTTGAAGTTGCTCGAAGCGATGATCAAGGCGGACCCCCGCAATGAAAAGCTTCTGCTCTATGCCGCGCAAGGGTTTACGGCCTACTCCCTATCATTTGCAGAGGACGATAGCATTGAGCGTGCACGCGGCTTCTATCTTCGAGCACGAGATTATGCGTTGCGCATTCTGGATGAAGACGAAAAATTCAAGGCGGCGCTGGAGAAGGACGACAACGCCGTTCGCGACGCCTTGAAATCATTCGACAAAGCTAACGTCCCCGCAGTCTTCTGGGCAGCTCTGAGTTGGGGAAGTTACATCAACATCACGCGCACCGAGACTTCGGCGCTCGCCGATTTATCGAAAGTGCTGGCAATGATGGAGTTCGTAGCGGAAAAAGATCCCGGCTACTACTACGGTGGTGCGGATATGTTCTTCGGCGCCATCCACGCAAGCACCCCGGTCGTCCTCGGCGGCAAGCCCGAAAAGGCAAAAGCCCATTTTGAAAAATGTTTGAGCTTGAACGGTGGCAAATTCTTGCTTGCGCACATCTACTATGCAAAGACGTACGCCGTACAAATTCAGGATCAAGAAGTGTTCGAAAATCTGTTAAAGAAAGTGGATGAAGCACCGCTGGATATCCTGCCTGAAGCGCGACTTGCCAACGCGGTGGCAAAACAGAAAGCTCGCAGACTCCGCGCACAGAAGGAAAACTTGTTTTGAACCGTTCCAACCGAATTCTCAATCAGGAGTTTTTGTGAACCGAATCTCAAATCTATTCCTCTCAAGTATTCTTCTTCTTCAAGTGATGGTTCCACAGCAATTCACCATCAAGTTTGCCACGCTTGCCCCGGAAGGAACATCTTGGCTCAAAGCGATGAGAGAGTACGACGATGCCGTGAGAAAAGAAAGCGGCGGCAAGGTCGGGTTCAAGATTTACGCGGGCGGAGTGCAGGGAGATGAAAAGAGCGTCCTGAGGAAAGTCCGCATCGGTCAATTGCAGGCGGGTGGATTCACAGGCGTTGGCATGGGGGAGATCGCACCGAAGGTCCGCGTGATAGAGGCGCCTTTCTTGACACGAACACTCGGTGAAGTCGACCACGTCTATGAAAAATTCGGCAAGGAATTCGAGCAAGCATTCGAAGAAGGGGGCTTTGTGCTACTGGGCTGGGCAGAGGTTGGGTTTGTGAATGTCTTCACCAACACACCCATTAATCGGCCCGAAGATTTGCGCAAAACCAAAATGTGGACGTGGGAGGGGGACCCGATCGCCGAATCGGCATTCCACGCAATGAATATCAATCCCACGCCCCTTTCAGTGGCCGATGTGCTGACGTCCCTTCAAACAGGATTGATCGATGCCTTCTACACCTCGCCGTACGCGGCCGTCTCTTTGCAGTGGTTCACACGCGCGAAGTATTTTGTCGATTTGCCTCTTGCTGATGCCGCCGGGGCAGTGCTGATCTCGAAAAAATATTTCGACACGATTCCGAAAGACCTCCAGGATATTCTCGTCAAGAATGGCAGGGCCTACATCGGCAAGTTGACACAGATGAACCGGAAAGATAATATCTCTGCGTTGGAGGATGTGAAGAAGCGGGGAATCGCGATCCAACCGGTGAGCGAGAAAGACCTCGCATACTATCTAGAAGTCGGCAAAACCGCGCGCAGGAGCCTGGCTGGGAAACTTTATTCAGAAGACCTGCTGAATCGCGTAGAAGCCGCCGTGGCGGAGTATCGTAAAACGAACAAGTCTGGCAAATGAGATTCCTCGCCACGTTCGATGGCTGGCTCAAGAAAGCCGAGTCCCTCCTCCTCATTCTTCTCTTCGGCGTGATGATGGTGCTTGCGTTCGCGCAAGTCGTGTTGCGCGAAGCTTTTTCCGGCGGATTCATTTGGGCGGATATCCTGCTGCGGCATTTAGTGTTGTGGATCGGATTCCTCGGCGGCGCGCTGGCGACCGCAAACAACCGCCACATTCACATCGATGCTCTTGCACATTACATTTCGGAGCGCACGCGCGCGGCGCTCGGCGTTTTGACGAACCTCTTCGGCGCCGCTGTTTGCGTGCTGCTCTACCAAGCCTCGCTCACATTCATCAACGGGGAGATTGAAGCGAAGTCGGTCGTGTTTGAAAACATCCCTGCCTGGTACGCGCAGCTGATTATCCCGGCCGGGTTTGGACTGCACGTCGTTCATTTTCTGGTTCATTCGATCTTAAGCGGAGCGAAGGCGATGCAGAAGGAGATTCCGGCGTGAACTTCTGGCTCGTCGTTATCGTCGTCCTTCTTGCCGCGATACTCGCCGCTCCGCTCTTTGTCGTGTTCGGTGCGTTCGTCCTTTACGCGTTTGACGCTGCCGGCACGGACGTCTCCGCCATCATCATCGAACTCTATCGTCTTGCCGAAACGCCGCAGCTTGTGGCGATTCCGCTTTTCGTGCTGGCAGGATATCTGCTTGCTGAAAGCAACGCGCCAAAGCGACTCGTGAATCTTGCGCAGGCACTCTTTGGTTGGAGCACCGGCGGACTCGCCATCGTCACGATTATTACCTGTGCTTTCTTTACGGCATTCACCGGCGCTTCGGGCGTTACCATTATCGCCCTCGGCGGAATGCTCTTTCCGATTCTTCTCAAAGAAAAATATCCTGAGAATTTTTCGCTCGGCCTCGTCACCGCATCCGGCAACATCGGCATGCTGTTTCCGCCGAGCCTGCCGGTCATTCTCTATGGCCTCATCGCAAAAGTCAGCGTGGATCAACTCTATGTGGCAGGACTCATTCCCGGCCTCATCTTGATGGTCTTTCTTGCAGCGTACAGCGTGCGAACCGGCGCGCTGAACAAGGTGCCGAAGATTCCGTTTTCCGTCGCGAACGTTTTGAAAACAGCCCGCTTGGCGGCGTGGGAAATTCCGCTTCCCATCGTCATCATTGGCGGGATTTACGGCGGCGTCTTCACAACGACCGAAGCTGCGGCAGTCACGGCGTTCTATGTGTTCATCGTCGAAGTGTTCATCTACCGCGACCTGCATCTTGTGCGCGACGTGCCGCGCGTGGTGCGCGAGAGCGCGATGCTCGTCGGTGCAACGCTTTCGATTCTCGGCATCGCGTTCGGGTTGACGAACTATCTGGTCGATGAGCAAGTGCCGCAGCGGTTGCTGGCCTTGATTCAAAGCAGCATCACGAGCCACATTACATTCCTGCTGATTCTCAACGGCTTCCTGCTCATCGTTGGGATGGTGATGGAGATGTTTCCTGCCATCATCGTGGTCGTGCCGCTCATCCTGCCCATCGCAAAGGAGTTCGGCGTTAACCCGCTCCATCTCGGCATTATTTTTCTTACCAACCTCGAAGTGGCCTATCTCGTTCCGCCATTCGGGTTGAATCTGTTTCTTTCCAGTCTCCGATTCCGAAAATCCGTCCTCACCATCGCGAAGGCGGTGGGCATGTTTCTCCTGCTGGAAGTTCTGGCGTTGTTGTTTATTACCTACGTGCCGGAACTCAGTCTCTGGCTCGTGGGTGTGCTGGGAACGCAGTAGGTGAGCCACAAAATAGTTGGGCGTTTGAAGAGGATGAAACAAAAAAGCCCCGGCAATCGCCAGGGCTTCTTGACTTTCTGCTCGAACGCTCTACTTCGCCAGCAACAACTTGCCAGACTTGGTGAACGCCCGCGTTCCGTTCGAGGGAGTTGCTACATAGTGATACAGATACACACCGCTCGCCAACTGCCTGCCCGACTGGTCTTTTCCCTGCCATACCGCACTGTGTAAGCCCGCCGATTTCATTCCATCAGCAAGCACAGAGATTTTTCTGCCAGTGAGGTCATATATCTCGAGCTTTATGCTCGCAGGTTCCGGCAATGCATAAGTAATTGTGGTTGATGGGTTGAAGGGGTTGGGAAACGCCTGCACACCGTACACGGTCGGCACGGCCGATGAAACAGCGGCATCTTCTCGGTCGTTCGTCCTTCCTGCAAAATATGTATTGCCGTAAACAATTTGCCAGTTTTCATCGGCATACACCGCAGATGGCTGGAGGTACGCACGCACATCGTACTTGATCGTTTTGTTCGGATAAGGATCGTTCATTAAGTAATACTGATAATCCGTGTACCCTTCTTCGCCCCTTCCAACCGTTGTGAGTAGCGAAGCCGCTCCCCAGCTTCCGCCGTACGGCTTCACCATTCGCCAGATTTGGTACTGCGTTACTTGCGAGTTCGGGTGGTCCGACCATACCAACTGGATGTGGCCTTCTTCATCGCTTCCAACGCCAAATTGTACGGGGAACGGCTTTGCCGAGTAGTTTACTGTGTAGGTCGTATGGTCTGTGGGTGTGAATGTCCGGCTTAACGACGTGCTTCCGTCATTGCCCCAGTTAACAAACGTAAAGGCCGTGTTGTTCACAACCTGATAAGAAAGCGCCTCAGCTTGGATGGCGTTATTCTCTTCAAATGCGAAATTCGACGGCGAATCATATTCAACATTGTTGACTTTTATTTTTCCATTGACAGCCCCGCCGATGTAGCAATTTTGAAACTTTATGTTGAATTCCTTCTTAAACTCCGCCGTATAAGTTGCATTGCCAGTTACGCTGATTGTCCGGGCAATCGGAGCAAATTGGTCATCCTGCCATTTCTTAAACACTTGGTAGTAAAACTTCTGGTTAGCCGGGTCTTGAATATATTGGCGATCGATAGCTGCCATTTCAATTTGCTGCCCGACCACATAATCTCTGCCTAAGCCGCTGGCAACGGTAATCCACCCGCCCTCTTTGTTTTTTCCAGCATACAAGATTCCGGCATTGAAACTATTTTTGAAAATAACCACGTAAATCTCTCCCGTAAATCTATGATAGCCAACCGGATTTCCTTGAGTCACTTTTACCGTGCTTAAGAGAACTCCCTTCTGCTCCAGCCCGCCGGGTCCCGGGATCTGATCAACTCTGATGTTGTTGAGAATAAGAGGACTCGGCACTTCGACCACTAAGGCCGCATGTCCACTGCCACCATTGCGTACTGATCCAAAGACAACGATATCGCCGACCCTTATTTGTGAAAGATTTACATCCGCAGTATAAGGAAAGTAAGACTCATAGATTTGATATGCGTACGTCTGTACAGGGTCGCATTCAATGTCTCCGGCCAATTTCTGAAATGCTCTTCCTTGCGCATACCCGTAACAATTTGGAAGACTATCAGAAGGTGGATGTTTGTGTGCGATCGGAATATGCCCTCCTAAGATGCCCGCAAAAGTCCGTGTGGAAAATGATAGTAGAAAAAGTAGAGTTAAAATGGCGATAGTTGAAAATACTCTGTTCTTCATAAAAATCTCCTTTAGAAACAAGTTTAGAATATTGAATTCGCGTGAAATTGAAAGTCACGTCGGGCAGGAAAATATTCTTTCGCTTCCTCAATCGTTTGCTGTCTCGTCCTGATAGAAGTTGACATTGTTGGTTAAGCTGCGTGCTTCATGTTTGGTGTCATCATTTCGAGACTCAGATGCGGTCTCAGATTGTTATAAACCCAGACGGATTCCCGGGCGGCCGTTTCTGCCTCCGAGACGGATCGAAAAATACCGTCGAGGTAAAATTCTGATTTCAAGATGCCGTTGATCCTCTCTGCAACGGCATTGTCATACGGGCATCCCGGTGCCGAGTTGCTCATCCGGATGTCGTACCTACTCAGTGTTTGTGTATACGCTTCGCTACAATACTGCACTCCGCGATCAGAGTGGTGCAAGATCGGCCTGGCCGTTGGATGATCGACCAACGCCATGCGCAAGGCACGTAAGGGGCCGTCGGTCTCAAGCGTTCGACTGACATCGTACCCGAGAATCTTGCGGCTCCACAGGTCGCTGACCAACGACAGATAGCAGAAGCCGCGCTCTAATCGCAGATACGTCTGGTCGGCAACCAAAACCTGATGCGGTCCATCGGGCTGACTGAGCAACAACAGATTTGCTCTGGCCGGTAGCCCGTGCCGACTGTTGGTGGTGGCAATGAAGCGTTTCCTGGGCTTGATCAGCATCTGGTGCAACCGTAGCAGCTCAAAGAACTTGTCTCGGCCTATGCCGAGGCCCTCAATCTGATGGTAGAGCTTGCGAGTCCCGATCCGCGGCATCAGCCGCCGAAGGGATCGGACTCGCTCCAGAATCGCTTGCTCATCGAACTGTTGCTTGTGTAAGCGACGAGCCCGCTGATAGACCGCTTGGCGCGACAACTTCAAGATCCGGCACACCGGGCTTA
>Ga0315281_10000450_pt1 | contig 56983 bp, 41 predicted proteins | sample YL17G07_0_MG_FD_204540 | JGI IMG/M metagenome (GOLD analysis project Ga0315281, IMG submission 204540) | Sediment microbial communities from Yellowstone Lake, YNP, Wyoming, USA - YL17G07_0 | ecosystem: Environmental > Aquatic > Freshwater > Lake > Sediment | place: USA: Wyoming | collected...
CGACATCTACCTCAGCGATCCGCCGGGCAATCGCATCCTCAAGTACTCGCAAAAGGGGAAACTCCTGGGGGTGCTGAAGCCGATGGAGGGGGCGGAGCCGCTCCTCGCATTTCCCATGGGGATAGCGGTTGAGAAGGGCGGTTCGGCGGTATTCATCGTGGATTGCCGGAAGCACATGATACGCAAATTTTCCAAGGGGGATTTCAAGTGAGGAATTGCATCGAAGCGGGCGGGGTGGGCCGTTTGGGCGGTTGCTGAGGGCAGTGTGAGGATTTTACGGAGGAACGATACACCCATGAGCATTTTATCGCGTTGCAGCAGCACCAGGATCTGGTACGTTCTCCTGCTCGTAGTACTGGTGGGCGGCTATGTCTACTTCTCTCTCGTGTACAATTCCGGCGCCAGCGGTTTATTCAACGACGAGGCGATCGAGCTCCTGGTCTCACAGGACATGCCGTTGAAAGGATTCTACTTTTTCGCTCCGGGCTACAAGGGCAGTCAGATCATCCCTCTCGAATCCCTTGTCCCCTACGTGAACCGGCTGATTTTTTCGATTGCAGGCCTTCACCTCATCTTCATACGACTCTTCTTTATGCTCTGTCTCGCCCTCGCTTGTTGTTTCTTTTACCGCGTGGTGGAGAGGTATTATTCGCAGGCATATGGAATACTCGGGGTCATCCTCCTCGCGGGCTCATCGTACACGAATTTTTACAACCAGATTCTGCACAGGAACGGCGTCACCTTCCTGTGGACCTGCGCGTTTATCTGGCTGATGTATAAGTATATGGTCATGACCCTCTCTGGAGGACGCAGGGTATATATCCTGAGCGCGCTCCCGCTGGTCGTGGTACTCTCCAATCTCACCTATACCCCGTTTAAATTTCTGTCTCCGGTCATCTACATCGCGCTCGTCGTCTGGACGCTCGTGTACGCCTCGCGGAAGCGCGAATGCCTCGCCGCACTCCTCAGCTTGGGGATCGCGGCGCTCGCCGGCTATGCGCTGCTCCGTGCAGGAGGTTCGTCGGTTGACTTCATACTTTCAAGGGGGAACTACGTGGTCGCGAAGGGATTTGGTGTGCGGTTGTATCTTTCCAATGTTGCGCGGTCGCTCCTCCTCCCTCTATGCTACAGTGAATCGCCAGATTTTCATATTGAGATGACGCACATCGGATTCCACAGGCACACGCTCTCCTACGTGCTCGTTCCGTTCTTTGCGTGGGGAATCCTGGTGTCACTGCTCGGAAGCGCGGATAGGACGGGCTTCCAGAAACTGATCCTCGCCGTCTGGGTGTGCGGGACAGCGCTCCTCGCGCTCGGCGGGCCTGAACTCAAGCACCACTATGCGCTTTTCCCATTTGTGATACTCATTTCGCTATTCGGTTTCCACAGCTGCATGGTGTGGCTTGAAAGATATTTCAGCATCGGTATGATCTCATGGGGAACGATTATTATCGTAGTTCTCTTTTTATTGAGCGAAGCGAGACATCTCTATTGGGCAAATCAGCAAAATGAAGCGATTTTTTTAGAGAAACGCATGCCGCGGGCGCTCGCGCTGACGGCGCTCAAAAGGGTAAACCAGCTCTCGAGAGTATATCTTATCGAACAGTATGGGAAAGACTCCCTGCGCTTCTATACGCGGCATGAACCCAGGATAGTATATCTGGCGAGTGAAGCGGAACAGGGATTCCAGACTTCACTCATGTCTGATATTAAAAATGGCCTCACCGTCGGCATAGTGGTCAACGGGGGAATAGTTCCCCGGATCCTCACTCAGGATAAAAATCTAAAAGATTGCTTTGAGCGGGTGAATGAAACTGTCAACGGGAGGCCTGTGAGCGTGTACCTGTTAAATAAAGAGTGCGTCAACCTGAGAGTGCTCGCCGGCGATAAGATAGCAGAGAAGAGCGGGAAAGCTACTCCACATAAGAAGCCCAAGATGTTCTCGATATTTAGAAAAACAGATAACTCAGGGAAAGCAGATTCCTTAAAATCGCCGAAGCAGGTCCGTTCAGAAGGTGTTCACGTGCAGATACTCGAGGGAAAAGAGGGTGATGCTCCGGGACAATACAAGGAGCCGCGCGGAATCGCGATTGACTCCGAAGGCAATATCTACGTCGCCGATTTCCGGAACTACCGGATACAGAGATTCGATCGCCTGGGCACGTTTGTCACCGCCTGGGGCGAAGCAGGGGAACGCACCGGCCAGTTCAAAGATCCGTGCGGTGTGGCGGTGGGGATGGATGGGCAGGTGTACGTAGCTGACACGTTCAACAATCGCATTCAGGTGTTTGACGGGAACGGGAAATATATTTTGCATTTCGAGGGGGGATTCTACGCCCCGCGCGGCATCGCGGTGGATGAAAAGGGGCGTATCTGGGTTGCGGACAGCGGGAATGGGGTGGTGAAACTGTTCTCCGGGAAAGGGGAACAGCTCAAACTGATCGGGAAGAGGGGTCAGGGGAAGGGAGAATTCGGCGGTCCCAACAGCATTGCCATAGACTCAAAAGGGAAGGTGTACGTGGCCGACACGGGGAACAGGCGCGTGCAGGTGCTGGATGGAGAGGGGAACTACGTGAGTGAGTTCAAGGTTGACGGGTGGCAGCAGGGGGTGTTCAATGAGCCGTACCTGGATGTTGACGAGCGCGGCGACATCTACCTCAGCGATCCGCCAGGCAATCGCATCCTCAAGTACTCGCAAAAGGGGAAACTCCTGGGGGTGCTGAAGCCGATGGAGGGGGCGGAGCCGCTCCTCGCATTTCCCATGGGGATCGCGGTCGAGAAGAAGGGTGAGGCGATCTACATCGTGGACTGCCGCCACCACAGGATACGGAAGGCGTCCAAGAAGGATTTCAGGTGAGCGTATGGAAGCCGGCAGCGCAGAGGGTGTAACGGCGCGGCGGTTCCGGCGCGCGGGCGGCGGGCTGATCGGAACCGCCGCGGTGTTCCTCACGCTGTTCGCGCTGTGGCTCTGGTGCAGGAGCGGAGGGCACGCCCTGATCCGCATCGTCGTCGCGGGGGATGAGGTCAGGGCGTACTTCAACGGGAGGCTCATCGCCGAGGGGCGCGAGGCCGGAATGAGCCGTGAGGGTGGCATCGGGATCTGGTACGACCAGGAGCCATTCTGGGGCTTCCCCATCCCTCAGACCCTCGAGTCGGTCAGGGTGACCGACAATGCCTCGGGAGCGATCCTGCTCGATCAGGACTTCCGCCGGCCGCTCTCGGACATCTGGGCCGAGCGCCCGGAGTCCTGCGAGCCCAGTCGCGCGGGTCTCCGCTGCGACCGATCGAAGTCGGTGCGGCTCTGCACAGGGCCCCGCCCCTGGAGGGATTACACCCTCGATCTCCGGGTGTGGAACTGCGCGGTGATCCAGATTGCTGTCCGCTACCGCGATCGGGAGAATCAACTCATCTCTCTTGTGCGTCTGTTCCGCGATGTTGACTCATGCCTCACCTTCGTGACCGGCGGCGCGTCGCAGATTCGCGGCGGCGTCAGACCGTCCTACCCCGCGCGCACAGTGGCGAAGAGCATCCTTCTCCTCTTCATGTACTATTTCCCATGGTGGGCGCTCGCTCTCGCGCCGCTCGCCGCTGCGGGCCGCCGCTTCGGGCTCGCCGAGGACCGTCGCACGGCGCCCCATGCGGCAATCGAGACCGTCTTCATCGCGTTGCTCTTTGCGGGAGGGTTCGCATACCTCTCCTGGATTAACCTGGCGATCCTCGACGGGATCCCGCACGTCCAGGACTCGGTCGTCTATAACTTCCAGGCGCAGACGCTCAGCCGGGGGGCGCTCTACGCCCCCGCGCCGTCCAACCCCTCATCGTTTGCATTCGACCTTCTCATCGTCCAGGATGGCAGGTGGTTCGGGAATTACCCGTGGGGGCATCCGTTCCTGCTCATGTTCGGCCACCTGGTGGGCAGGCCCTGGATCATCCCGCCGCTCGTGGGGGCGAGCGTGCTGGTGCTCATCTACCTGATCGCGCGGGAGATCTTCTCGCGTGAGGCGGCTGCGGTGAGTGCGCTCCTCGCCTTCTTCTCACCCTTTTTCCAGGCGAATGCGCCCAACTTTATGTCGCACTCCTCCGCCTCGTTCTACCTCGCCCTGGGCGTCTTTTGCCTCATCAGGGCGGCCCGGGGCGGCGGGTGGCGGTGGGGTTTATGTTCCGGGGCGGCGCTCGGCCTCCTCTTCAACACGCGGCCGCTGAACGCCGTCCCCGCGATAGCCCTCTCCCTCGCGCTGCTTTTCTATTTCGCGTGCAGGCGGAAGGCATCGTGGGGAGTAGTTCTCGGATTCTGCGCCGGGGGGCTCCTGATGCTCGCCTGTTATCTCTATGCCAACTACGTGCTGCTGGGGAATCCGCTCCACTCACCCTATGCGATGGGGGGATCTCCGGTCAGTTTCTTCAACAAGGATCATCCGCTCTGGTTTGCGCTCCTGCACTACTACGCCTCGATGAGCATGTTCATCATGGTCATTTTCGGCTGGCCGCCGGTTTACACCACGGGGTTCTTTCTGGCGTTTCTCATCCTCGCGAAGCGGGATGTCTGGGCGGTGTTCCTGCTCCTTCTCTTCGCCGGCATGACACTGGTCAACACCCTGAACCCGCACATGGTCTCGGCCGCGCACATGTACGGGCCGCGCTACGTGTACGAGCCGTTTTTTGTGTTCATCATGATGGCCGCGGCCGGCTGGGACCGGGTCCGCCTGCTCGTGGGGCGCGTGATCGAGGCCTGCGCCGGCTCCTACTATCTCCGGGCGCGTGCGCTCTCGTGGCTCGCGCACGCGGCGTTCCTCGCCCTTCCGGTGATGCTCGTCTTCGGCGCCCAGCAGCATTGGCTTTCGCGATCCGATGCTTTCTTCAGTTTCTCCTTCATGTCTGGCAGCGTGTTCGGGATGAAGGGGTTCAACCACATCTCAGGGGCCATGATCGAGAAGATCAGGAGCCAGGGCATCCATCACGCGCTCATGTTCGTTGAGGACCGCGAGTCTACCTGGCTATGGTGGTTTTATGGGGCGGTGTTCACGCTGAATTCCCCATTTCTGGACTCGGACATTATCGTCGCCAGGGACCTGGGGCCGCAGGAGAACCTGAAGGTAATCAACGCCTTCCCCGGGAGGAACCTCTTCCGGGTGAACGTGGAGAAGCAGGAGATACGCAGCTATGGATGAGCGTGCCGCCCGTGCCCTCGGATGTTCGCTGGCAACCAATTTTTTCACGCATTCTCGGGACTGAGTACATGATGTAATGGCCGATATGAACATGAAACGCATTTTGCTCGTTCAACTCATCGCGCTCGCGTTAGGCCTCTGGTCAATTTCACCCGACAATTTGCACATGGAGATAACCGCCCGTGGCGATCTGTTCACCCTCAGGGCAAATGGCAAGCTGCTCATGGAGAATACAATCCCGGGGCACCCTGAGGGGCGGATCGGTTTAAGCCTTACCGCTTGCGATTCAGCCCAATCGGTGCAGTTTTTTAATATATTGCATCCGCAGGGTTGGAAGAATGTGGTTGTTAAAGACTTGTCGACTGGGAAGATAATTGCTGATGATCGTGATGTCAGGAGAGAGATACAGAAAAAGAAGAATGCGGATTGGTATATTAATTTCAGTGGTATCATCACCACGCGCCGCGGCGCCTGCCTCTATTTTGGGGACAAGAGATGGAAGGATTTCACGCTGGACATCGACTTTGTGAACCCTTATTCAGGGGAGATCGCCGTTCGCGTTCCCGATGCGGGCGGAGGAGCGGTTCTTTTGTTGCGGCCGTTCAATAACGATAGCGGATGGGCGGGGGGCGGTGGGGCGGCAATCATGGTCCCGCCGCTTCTTGTCATCAAGCAGGTTCTCTCAAGACTCTTCTGCGTTTATCTCATCGCCTGCGTGATAATCCTGGCGCTGTGGGCGGCCAGCATTCCGGTTTTTTTCCTGTGCGCGCTGATTGATCTGTGCAGGCTCGGCCCGATACTCTCCTGGCCTCTCAAACTCCTCGGCCGACCGTGGGCAGCGCGTCTGGGGAGGGCTGGTGGAATCTTGATTATAATGTTGAGTGCGGTGATCTTCTTGGTTCTTGCCCTCTGGATCATGATTGATTGCCATGAGAAGATACCCCATATTCAGGACTCCTCTGTGTATCTTTTTCAGGCAAAGATGCATGCCAACGGTTGGGTCTACCTGCCCACGCCCTCATTCATTGATTCGGTCAATTTCGAGTTCATGGTAAACAGAGACGGAAAATGGTACGGAAAATATCCGCCGGGCCATCCGCTTGTGCTTACCCTGGGGATACTTGCGGAACGGGCTTATTCACTTTGCTCCAGTAGCGGGGCGTCTATGCGGCTTTTGTCGCCGATTGACCTCCTCGGTGGCGGCACATCTCCCCACATGCCGCTGCGCTGGCCCCCATTTCCACAGAGTTTGTGTAACGTGAGTCAAATGGATAACTATTTTGCGGAAATCCCCTGGATCGAGCCGCCCCTCCTTGGCTTCTGTAGTTTTTTGCTTCTTGTTGCGGTTGCGAAAAAGTTGTATTCGTTCCCTGTCGCGGTGCTGAGTTCCCTCATCGCAGTCGGCTCTCCCTTTTTTCTGTTTCTCGCGGCGTCTTTTATGAGCCACATCACGTGTTTGCTCGCACTGGTGATATTTTTGTATCTCTTATTGCGGCTGGAAGAGGGGGGGTGCAAATCCTATGCATTTTGGGCGGGATTTGCGCTCGGCTGGGCATTTATAACCAGGCAACTCTCAGCAGTGGCTATTGCGGCTCCCTGGGTTGCCTGGCAGGCATCGCGCCTTTTCCGGAGGGGGCGCCGGTGGGAGAGTGTTAAGCGGTTGATCGCGATCGGCCTGGGTGCTGCGATTCCATTCGGCTTTCAATTGTGGTACAATTACGCGCTTACCGGCGATCCGCTGCTGCCGCCCTTTCTCGCCTGCAATCCGCACGACAGGATTGGCTTTGGAGATGGCGTCGAGAGTAACCACAGCCTCGGGAGGGGTCTGAGTATTCTGGAGAACACATTCTTCTATCTGCTCGATAATCTTTTCGGCTGGCCCCATTACCTCACGCTTGTTTTTATTATTATCCCTTTTATTCTGGCGAGTGAAGACAGGAGAGACTGGCTCCTGTTGAGCAGCTGTGTGGCGATTTCCGTAGCATATATTTTCTATTTTGCGCGCATACGTCAACACTTTGGCCCCCGCTACTGGTTTGAGGCAATGCCCGCCTACATCATCCTATCGGCGAGGGGGATTGTGACCGTCTCACGGAGCTGCGGCGCTCTCGCGGAATGGCTCAGGAGAGCGTTCGGAAGACCCCGCTACGTTGCGACGTGGCCGCAGGTAATCGCGACCGTGCCGCTCATGCTCTTCCTCGCGTGGCTTATGCGGGGATATTTTCAGGGGTATTTCCCCCGGCTCATGAGGGAACACCATTGCTACAACGATATAGATGCCAGGATACCCATGATGGTAAAGGAGCACAAGGTGCACAATGCGATTGTCTTTGTGAACCCCGAGGGGCAATGGCAGAATTATGGGTCGGTCTTCGCGTTGAATAGCCCGCGGTTCGATAGCGATGTGATTTACGTGAAGGCCCTGGGGCGAGAGAAGAATCAGAAGGTGTTGGATGCATTCCCGGGGAGGAGCTGTTATTTCACCGACTATCAGAAGAGGGAACTCCGGGCAATGAGTGAGGAGGGGGAAAAGGAGGAGGGAGAAGAAGAGTATCCCCTCGACGAGACGACGGGGGTGTCCGATGAGGAAATTGGAAATGAAGGGACCTGATGCCATGGGAGGGAGCGGTATTGAGCTTTCCTGCGTGATGCCCTGCCTGAATGAAGAGGAGACGGTGGGGATGTGCGTGAAAAAAGCCAGGGAAACCATAGAGCGGCTGGGTATCTGCGGTGAGGTAATCGTGGCCGATAACGGTTCCACGGATCGCACCGTTGACATCGCGCGTTCGCTTGGCGCCCGGGTGGTGATTCAACCGAAGAAGGGGTACGGCAGCGCCTACATGAAGGGAATCTCGGAGGCGCGGGGGAAATATATCGTGATCGCCGATTCGGACGATTCCTACGACTGGACCGATCTGGAGAGGTTTATTTCGCCCCTCCGTGAGGGATACGATATGGTGATGGGGACCAGGTTCAAGGGGGAGATCAAGCCCGGGGCGATGCCCTGGCTCCATCGCTATATAGGAAATCCGATTCTTTCAGGCATGTTACGTATGTTTTTCAGGACCCCTATCTCCGACGCCCATTGCGGCATGAGGTCTTTTACGAAAGAAGCTTACCAAAGGATGGGATTGCAAACCCCCGGAATGGAATTTGCATCCGAGATGGTCATCAAGGCGTCCGTGCTCGGCTTAAAGATCGCCGAGATCCCCGTCACGCTCTCACCCGACGGCCGGACGGGGAAGCCGCACCTCCGCTCGTTCAGGGACGGGTGGCGCCATTTAAGATTTATGCTCATGCTCGCCCCCCTCTGGCTTTACCTCATCCCAGGCCTTGCGCTTATGGGTACAGGCATTTTGATTCTCTGTGTGCTCCTTCCCGGGGCATTGACGATCGGAAGATGGTTCTTCGATATTCATTACATGGTAGTGGGGAGCTTGATGACCATAGTAGGATACCAGATCGTTACTCTTGGATTTTACGCGCGGGTATACATTTACACGCAACATTTTGAATCCAGAGATGATTTTCTTGAAAAGGGGTTCCGGCATTTCAATCTCGAGAGGGGCATCGCGCTGGGGCTCATGATAGTGCTTGTTGGATTCGCCATCCTGGGCGCTATCCTTGTGAAATGGATCATCGGCAACTATGGCCCGCTCTATGAATTCAGGACTGCCCTTTTTGGCATGACGCTGGTGGCCCTGGGCACGCAGACGATCTTTTCTTCATTTTTCCTCAGCATGCTCGGCATAAGAGAGAGCCGCAGGAGCGGTTAGTGCAGGGTGCTATTTTTAAGCGTTTAAGGGAGGAGAGGGAGTTCCACGACGAGTGGGCGAGCGGTATAGATATCGCTGAGCTCGATCCCGATGCCTTTTACCGTTGCCCCACCACGCCGGAGGTGACTCACGGAGTCGATTCACTTGGTGATGTGCGCAATAAGCGCATATTAACCCTCGGTATCGGCAGCGGGATTTCAGCAGTCTTCTTCGCTCTCAGGGGAGCAGAAGTGATTGCGGCTGACCTTTCGCCGCGGATGTGCGCCCTCGCCAAGGAGCTCGCTCGGAGGTACCGCGTCTCACACCGCATCCGCCTATCGGTCATGGCGGGAGAATTTCTTGCGCTTCCCGATGAATCGTGTGATCTCTTCTTCGGCGAGAATGTGTTGCACCATCTCGATCCCGTCCTCGCAGTGCCGGAAATCCTCAGGGTTCTTAAAAAAGGGGGGAAGGCGGTGTTTGTAGAGCCTCTTGGGCATAACCCTGTCTTAAATCTTTTCAGGCGCCTTTCCCCTCACACGCGCACAGAATCGGAACAGGCGCTCTTGATGAAGGATGTGAGGAGCATGGCAACGCTCTTTTCAAAGTGTCGCCACACTGAGTTTCACCTCCTCACCCTTTCGCTGTATATATGGTTTTACTTCATGGAGGGCTCAGACCCGAATAAGGAGCGCTTCTGGATGAAGATTGTGTACCAGGCGGAGCGGTACAAAAAGGCGTTTAACTTCTTGTATGCATTGGATAGAATTCTGCTTGCGCTTGTCCCATTTTTGAAACGGCACTGTCGCATGATCGTTATAGAATGTGAGAGGTAGTTATGGCGGCTGTTCTTACGTGGTATTCCGTGCAGATCCAGGCCTTTGGGAAGCTGATCTACGACCTATGCGGGAATCACCAGAGTATAGTAGCCGCAGGCACGGCGTGTGCGGCTCTCATACTCGTGGCGAGTGCTGCGTTCAAGACGCGCAAGCTCTCCAGCCCCGCGGTGTGGTTTTTATCAGCGGCGTGTTGCGGGTTCCTGGGGCAGATTGCGCTGAGAAATGGTTATTTCTGGACGGGATCCGTGCTGTACCTTGTGTCCGCAGTGTTTGTTTTGCGCCACTGCGCACGTGTGGGAGGCGAGTACGGCCTGCACGAAATTAAAATCGGAATGGACGCAACGGTAGCACTGATGAGTATTGCCGTCGTATGCGCGGTATATCTCAGATTTTACAACCTTGGTAAGTATCCCGCCGGCCTCAACAACGATGAGGCCCTCTTCTCATACTACGGGCTGCTCACCTTGAGAGGAGAAGCTCTCGACAGCTGGTGGGCCGATAACTCACGCTTCATGTTTGTGTATCTCTACAGCTTGGCATTTGTCTTCAAGCTCTTTGGGGCCAGCATATTCACCGCCCGTGCGACATCTGCGTTCGTCGGTGTTCTGGGCGTCCTGGCATTGTTCTTAATGGCGGATAAGCTCTTCAAAAGGGCTGTGGCGCTTCTGGGGGCGGTTTCTCTCGCGCTGTGTATATGCTCATCAGGATTTGACCGGATTGCCCATTGTATGAATTGGGGAACTCTGTTTGCGTGTCTTTCGCTCTATCTCCTCTTCAGCGCTGAGAACCGTGGCATGAAGTATTGCGGGTTTTTCAGCGGCCTCGTGATGGCACTCGGTTTGTTTACCTATGATGTGTATAAAGGGGCATTGCTCGCCATTCTCGTGTTTCTCATCTATCGGGTTTTGTTCCAGAGACGCTATCTGCGCGAGAACTGGTTCGCGCTCGTGCTATTGGTCGCGGGCTTTGCGATAGTTGCAGGGCCGATGCTGAAAGCGACGCAATCGTATACCGCAGCATACACGAGGGATCTCTGCGTCTTCATCGGCAGGCCGAGGTTGCCGCAATCCTGTTCCGCTGCCGATTTGTTCCTTATAAATATTCGAAAGTTTGTGAGAATGCTGTTCATGGCTATGAGTGAATCTATCCATCTGGTGAGGGGGGGTCCGATTCTCAATGACGCGCTGGTTCCGCTCTTTTTTATAGGATTTGTATGCGCGCTCTATAACTGGAAGAGGTACAACTACTTCCTCGTATTGGTGTGGTTTATTCTTTCTCCGATAGCTGGAATCCTGAGCTGGCCCTGCATTCGTCGAATCATCATATTCATGCCGGCGCTCCATCTCTGCGTCGCCCTGGGCGCACTGTTACTTCTTAAAAATGTTGCGAATTCCATAGGACTCAGCCGCAGGAGCGCCTTTGTTGCGGCACTGCTCATCATGGTTTTCATCCTATGGCCGGTCAACGCGTATATATACTTCAACCGTGCCACGGCCTTCAGCGGACCGGATTTGAAGGAATTGGGCGAGTATGCGGACAGCCAGATGGGGAAGCGGTTTGTGTACATTACGGATATTGGTGAGGGCCCGACTATCTACTTTCTGACGTATGAGAGCCGGAGGGGAGAAGGCACCACGCGATACTATAGATTCGTCGGTGGCGAAGAGATGTACGATTGCATTTTTAATTCTCCTCCGAGGGATTCGGTGTTTGTCAGTTGGAAAAGACCCGAAACCATGAAGCGTATTGCGCCTCTTGAGAAGATGGTCCCTTTTACCGAGGTTGAAGGAAAACAACATATAATCGCGTGCACGGTATATGAGAAGGGCCTTGCGCGATGGCGCGGTGTCAAGATCTCATACAGAAGGTTGGCTGAAGAAGGCCTTCCGACTGAGTGGGCAGTTGGGAAAACCGAATCGACTGAGTTCGATTGGAGGAACTATCCTCTGCCGTATCCGTTTGAGGCACTGATGGAGGGGTCCCTTTATGTTCCTAAGGAAGGCCGATATGAGTTCCAGGTAGCGGGAAGCGGGGAGACCGAGCTGTATATCGATGGGGATGAAATCAGCGTCGCGCCGTTGCGTGGGCACTATTTGAAAGGAGGGGCGCACGAAATCCTCATAGCGCACGTGCAGCCTGAGCCGGGCGCACTCAGTATTACGTGGGGGGCTGAGGGCAAGCCCCGTTCACCTATGTACCTCTGGAGTGATATCGTGGAGCGATTGTGTGGCGTGACGCGGGGAGCGTCGGGCGAGATCGTCGTGATAGATAATAGGGATGATGGTTTTTCCGTTCTGGGCGGCGACTGGATTCAGGGTGACGATGACAGCGCGTTCGGCGGCTCCTATCGATGGAATGATAAGGGCAATGGAGTTCACAAGGTGAGATGGGCTTCTGAAGTTCCTCGCGACGGCTACTACGAAGTGTACGCGATGTGGACCGAAGGGGGTAATCGCGCCACGAATGCTCCCTATCGCATTATCCACGCGGATGGAGAAGAAGTGCGGCGGGTGGATCAGAAAAAGGATGGAGGACGCTGGATGAGTCTCGGGACGTATCCATTTCTCGAGGGTGGTGAATTTGAAGTTATCCTATCAGACGACGCCGATGGGTATGTCATTGCCGACGCTGTTAAATTGGAATATCGCAGAGAGATTGAGCCTCAGAAATAGTGCGAGACGGATGCGGCCCCGTCCCCGAAGGGTGAGAGGAGCGATCTCTGAAAGGGTTCAGGAGATCTGACAATGTGGCGAGCGTGCACTGCGGCGCACGGTGCTATAGTGCGCACGAGGTTTAGCTATCAGAGTATTCTCGTGTTTCTGATAGTAGGCATCTCTTTGTTCACCAGCTTCATGGGAATGAACTTCGGCTTCCACTGGGACGAGGGCCCAAATTACCTGGAGCCCATGGGCAGGCCATTTCCAGGAGTGCTGTTGAGGGGATTTTACAATTACCCCTCATTCACGTACTATCTTGCCTTTGCCGGTAAGGCAACGCTCGTTATGAACAAAATTTTCCCACGCCTGTCCCCTATTTCTCTGAACCTCAGGGTGAGGTTCGTTTTCATCATTGCCTCCCTCTGTTCCGTGGTGCTCATCTATTTACTGGCCGTTCAAATGCTCAAAGACAGGAACATAGCAGTGGTTTCGTCAGCGCTGTTGGCATTCTCTTTCGAATTCGCATATCACCTTCGATGGATTGCGCCGGACGCCGTCATGGCGACGATGGTGCTCCTGGCATATCTCTGTATGTTTCATTTTATGGAGAGCAATAGTGATGGCAGTCTTATTGCAACCGCTGTGTGCGGCGGCCTGGCAGGGGGGACGAAATATCCGGGCGGCATCGTGCTCATTCCTGTTCTGATGGCGTGTTTATGTAATACCTTCCTCATGGCGAAGAGCGATGAGGGGTTTCGATACGGTTTATTCATGAGGAAGCTCCTCGTCCGCGGTGTGAAGGTTTTTCTGGCGTTTTTCATTTCATTTCTTATCACTACTCCCGGGGTGGTGCTGGAACATAAGAGGTTTATGAGTGATATTGTGAGCCAGGTAAGGTATTACAATACGGGGCACGGCGGGTACACAGTGAGAAACTGGCACGATCACATAATGAAGCTCATCATGTATCTGATGACCGCTTCATATTCCAGCAATAAAATTATCTCCCTTGTGCTATTCCTCGCGGGTGCGGTCGGTGTGTGTGTGATGATGGCGAAACACCGGTTCAGTTCGCTCATTTTTTTAAGCTTTCCAATTTTGTACGCCCTGTCTCTCAGTCGGAATATTGTGATGGTTGTGAGAAACTATCTGGTGCTCATACCTTTTTTGTGCGTCCTTTCTTCGGTTGGGATACAGTATCTCGTAACTTCTTTGAGAAGGAAGAGCGCCGTTCTCGGCTCTCTTGCCGCCTTTCTCTTTGGACTCCTGATTGTGTACAATGGCGCATTTTCAGTGAAGGCAGCGATGAGCATACGCAACCATGCGCGCAATAGGGGGAAAGATGTCTACGTGTTACAGCTCAATAAGTATATACGAACGCATGCCCGAACGCAGTTTAAAGTATCGAAAAGGATTTCGAACGATTTGCGCAGGGTCTGCGGTGTGTTGCCGGAGAATGTGTTTACCGATACAAGCGGCGGCACCTACTACCTCGCGTTCTATTCCTATGAAATTACATCCTGGCAGACCTGGAAGGCGAACAATTATGATTATACGGAAGCAACGTTCGGCCCCTACGATGTAAATTCTAATTATTATCCCTCCTGGTCGGGGCCCGACAGGATTGTCGTGATGAAGAAGCCCGCGGGAGAAATATTTGAAACCCTCCGTGGAAGTTGGCGCATCGAGATAGAAAGAGATGCGGGATGTTTTGGCAATCAAATTCATTGGGCAACCGGCGGTGAGGCTCCCGCCGGAGCGCGATGGATTATCCACATCCCGGCAGACGGCAGTTATGAGGTCTACGCGTGGTGGCCTCAATCCTCAAACAGGGCTACGAACACGCCGTATGCTATAGAACATGCGGACGGGGTGGATACCGTGAGGGTGAATCAACGGGAGAATGGCAGAAGGTGGAACAGTCTCGGGGTCTATCGTTTTGCCGGGGGCAGGCCGGCCGTTGTCACTATCACCAATGATGCTGATGGGTGCGTGATTGCTGACGCAATTAGGCTGGTTCCTCGAGGGGATCTCGGCGCTCAATCAGGAGCCGGGGGCTCAGCTTCTGAGATAATAGGGGATGACGAAGACTTCCCGTTTTAAACATTCCTTTCTTATAAGTGAGCGGTTTTTATCTACAGGAGGAGCAATGCGCCAGCGAGACAAAAAATCCGGCTGGGCATCGGCAGCTTCTCTTTTGCGCATGCTGGCTGCGTGCCTGGTGGTCTGTATCGCTTTCTGGGCAGTGCGGAATATTCAAGATATTTCGTTTAACCCTGCAACCGGGGGAAAACCACTCAAGGCTCTCGCGCAGAAGACGCGGGCGATGCTGCCCGATTTCATGTCGAAAATCGGATACGCCCGTGCGAGCGCCCCTGCCCTTTCAATGGGGATGTATATCCTCGCCGCATGCGGCACCCTGCTCGGCCTGCTCTCGAAGAAAGGCGTGCGTCTGCCAGAACCTATAGTGTCTCAGCCGCGCCTCCCATGGCGATATGGCGCTGCCGCCCGCCTCTGTGCCTCGGGAGCGGGATGGTCATGTCTTATCATATTGCTCATGCGCGTCTCAACCAGTCGCGGCTGCGGAAAGGATATTCTTCTGTGGCTCGCCGCCTCTCTCTTTTTCTGGATGGTGGTTGCCGATCGCCAGAGTGAGCGATTGAAATCCCTCCTGAGTTGCGCTGAATGGTCCCTGCTGTGCACTGCTGTGGCAGTGTGCGCGGCGTTTTATATGTGGCATGCCACGTGGTGGTTTTATTCATGTATGGGCGACGAGTACGCCTTCCTGGGAGCGGCGATGAGAATCGTCTCGGGCCTGCGGGATGATCCCTTCTTACAACTCGGTGTATATGGAGACCATCCCGTGATGATTAGTTTCGCTCAGGTGGCGGTGATGAAGGTTTTCGGGGAGAACAACTTCGGCTGGCGCGCGAGTTCGGCGCTCTTTGCGGCAGGTTGTTTTATTCCGTTTTACTATTTCATGAGATATTATTTTTCGAGGGTTCCGGCAGTCATTGGCACAGGGGTGATGGCGTGTTCGCACTACCTCACGACCTGGGCGAGGCTCGGCAAGCCCCATAACAACGGCATCATCTTCTACTGCCTGGCGCTCGGCCTCTACGCGTATTTCAGGAGGCGCCCCTCGCGGTCGCGGGCGTATCTCTGTGGAGCGGTCATGGGGGGTGGATTTTATTTCAACCATACGGCGAAGTTTGCGGTGGTCATCTTTCTCATACTCTATGTAGTGGACGCGCTGAGGGAAAGGGCCCTCAGGCGTTCAAACTACGTGCTCTCCTTCTTTATTGGCTTTTTAATCATTATCGCGCCGTCCGTGTGTCATCCGAGAACCTACGAAGTCTTTAAGAGCGCATCCTATTTAACGGCGCCTGAGGCTGCTGTCGGCTATCGCATACGGAATTCAGTGTATCTATTATGTGCGCCGATTTGTTACCCATGGATTGGAGATTTTATTTTCAGGAGTATCATGGATTCTTTAAGTGCCGCCCTTTTCGCTCTGGGGCTCTGCTGGTCGATTCTGTGGGCGTTCCGCCGCAGGCAGTTTTTCGCTCTTGTCGTGACGTTTTTTATGTCGCTGCTGCTGATAGGGGGATTCAACCCGTATGGTTATCCGAAGACGACGAGGGCCTTCTTTGTGTTCCCCTGGTGGGCCGCCTTCGCGGGTATTGGGGCCTGGCGTGTGCTCGAGTTGATCTCATCCGGCAGAAAGGGAAGGGGGGGCTTTTGCGTGGCACTGCTCGCGATTATACTTGTGCTTAATCTGCGCCGGTTGTATCTGATAGTTCCCCCTATTTACGATTTCATTGCACCAGAGGCTTTGGTTCTCAAGGAATTCCAGTGCGAATTGCGCCCGGAGGTCCACGCCTTCTCGATAGGTGGTGAGGAGGATAAAGTGCCAGTGGCGCATCTCGACAACATCATGAGGCTCTACGGCTATAAGTCGCGGTGGCATGTGCTGAAAAATAGGACTCTCGCCAACCCGGATTTCTCAGAGAGGATAATCAGACCGGCGCTCCTTATTGTGGATGGTCGTAATAAGGATAAAGACCGGGTGCTGGCCGAAATGAGAAGGATCTTTTCCGGGTGCAAGGAAAAGCATTCCGTTGCAACATGGGGCATGGTGAGCCTCGATATGTTTTATATAGAAGGCGAAGGAATCTCAAAAAACGGTGTGCGGGCAACGAACTGTTCAAGAGGCGCGGCCGATAGCCATTCCCATCATCAAGTTCCGCGTGCAACCCCCGAGGGGTAAGGTCGTTAAAGAAGGTATGATGGTTTCACTGTGAAGAGAAACGGTAGATGATGGGCCTTTAGAACGGTACTCATTTTAAGGTTGATAGGATCTGCCTGGAGGGTTCGATTTCGATCTTGCCACTCCAGCGCGTAATTTAATATACTCTATTATGTGAGTGGAGGTAAAAGTAGCCTACAAGGGGAGGGGGGAAGAAAGGAGGTTTATTTGGAAATATTAATCTTAATTTTGGGGGAAGAATTTTGACGGAACTCTAAGAAAGGAGGGCTGTAGGATGATTGCACGTGAAAAGGTATTTTGTTTTATTTTAGCAATGTTGGTTGGCATTACATGCTGGAGCTGCAATCTCAAAAAGGAAAAGAGCAAACCGGAGCCTCCCAGGAAACCGGTCGCGGAAAAGAGCAAACCGGAGCCTCCCGGCAAACCGGTCGCAGAAAAGAGCACGCCAAAATCTCCTGTGAAGCCGGTTCTCGAGAAGCAGGAGGGCGGGGTTATAGCTGACGACGAAGGTCCCGAGTTTACAATAGTCAGCGGCGACTGGGGCAGCGGAGAAGAAACCGAGAGGGGCTGCTATGGAACGAGCGTTCATTGGGCGAATGCTGGCGGAGGGGCTGAGGCACGATGGACCCTGGGAATCCCGGCAAGCGGCAGCTACGAGGTATTCGCCCGCTGGACGCAGTATGGTAATCGGGCCACCAATGCGCCGTATACGATACAACACGCCGATGGCGTCGATACAGTGAGGGTCAACCAGCAGAATGGCGGAGGCGAATGGAATAGCCTTGGGAGTTATACGTTTTCCAAAGACAAGCCGGCGGTCATTACCATTACGAATGACGCCGACCAGTTCGTCATCGCCGATGCGGTTAAATTGGTTCCCCGATAGAGAGAACCCGCACCGTGCATGGTCATTGCCGCGAGCCGTTGAGCAGGTTGAACTTCACGGACGAACCCCATAAACCCCATCGCACCTCCTCGTTCGCAGCCATGATCCGGACCTGGTAGAGCCCCGTGCTCAGAGCGCTGCACCACGAGGGAGGGAGTGAAGTTTCCGGGGAATAGACGCCGACGGTTACAACTATACCAACGGACACGCCGGCGAATACGCATGCGTTACCCCCACAGTGAAAATGTGCTGTCGAATGATTGTAATCACATGCTGGAGATGGAGCGAAGATGATTGATAGCATTTTAGGTATAGCCCAAAATTACCCTTTGTATATCCAGGGGGCGGGCAAGTGGATTTACGATCTGTGCGCGACGCATGGCACTCAAATTAAATTCGGCGTCATCGCTTCTGTCGTTGCCGCATGCCTCTGCGCCTTTTTTAGGGCCCGCCGGTTTTATGGAACCCTGGTCTGGATTACCGGGGCTGTCGGTTGCGCCTATCTTGGGCAAATCTATCTCACGCAGAATTACTGGTTGACAGGAACGTTGCTCTATCTTGGGGCCGCTATCCTCATGTTTATCTATTGTGCGATAGTTAAGGGGAAATACGGTTTATCCGAGATTGTAATTGGGAAAAGGGCCACAATTGAGTTGATGGTGCTCATCATTTTATGCGGCAGTTTCTTCCGCTTTTACCATCTCAGCAGTTTCCCCAATGGCGTTATTAACGATGAGGCGCTAAGCTTACAATTAGGTGTATGTACTATGCGCGGGGAAGACGTAGGAGGGATTTACGCGTTAGCGCCATTTTACTTTGTCCCCTTCGGTAGTGAAGCACTTTTCTTTAAGTTATTTGGCGTCAGTTTGTTTACAGGGCGCATGGCCATGGCTGTTCCCGGTGTTCTGGGAATAATCGCATTCTTCTTCATGACTGACATACTTTTTGGTCGTGCGGTTGCATTGCTTGCGGCTTCCTTTTTAGCTACGTGTTATTACTCTTCCGGTTTTGACAGGATTGCGTGTGGGAATACCCAAGGCACATTATTCGCGTGCGCATCCGTCTATCTGCTTCTATTGGCTGAGAAGAAGAAGAGCGTGTTGTGCGGATTGCTCAGCGGGGCTGTTCTGGGTGTAGGATTGGGTACCTTTGATTCATATAAAGGAGTAATACTTGTTTTTCTAACTTTTATCATGTATCGGATTATTTTTGAGAGGGGCTTTCTCCGCAAAAACTGGTTTGTTCTTGTGCCGGTAGTCATCGGCTTCCTGGCTGCTGCGGGCCATCAATTACAGGCGCAAAAAGATCATGCATTTACTTATATAAAGGGTGGATTCATATTCTTCAGCGGTCTGAAGCTGCCGTTTTCCGCCCATACCGGCTTATTTCTGCAAAACATCAGGATTCTTGTGCGGATGCTGTTTAGCCATGTGGAAGAGTCTCTCTGGTTGATGAGCGGAGAACCGATGCTGAACCAGTTTTTGATTCCGCTATTTTTTCTGGGATGTATATCTGCGCTCTATTGTTTTAGGAGGTACAATTATTTTCTGGCTCTCGCGTGGTTAATACTTGCCCCTATAGGTGGGATCCTTCTGTTGCCAATGGATTACCGGATCATCGTATTTCTGCCTGCGGTATATATCTTTGCCGCCCTGGGCGCCTTTTTGCTTTTGAAAGCCATACTATCCTGTTTCAGACTCAGGGGGAATGTGTTTTTTATTAGTTCGCTGTCTATTTTGACCGTTGCTGTTTTTGTGGTTAATGTATATGTGTATTTCAATAAATGTGCAATGGGTACATCATTTTCCGATAAGGAAATGGGCGAATATGTAGACAGCCAGATTGGGAAAAGATACGTCTATGTTGTTGGTAATGTTGATACATGCGCCCCGTATGTTCTCACCTATGAAAGCAGGAGAGGAGAGGATCAGAAAAAATATTATTCTTTTATTAAAGAAGATGAGGTCTATCCCGCTATTTTCAGTAAACCTTCAGGCAATCAGGACATAGTGTTTGTCTTTTTTAAATCAAAAAAGAGCAGCAAGCTCGTAGAGGATATTGGGAAGGCGATGCCCTATGCGAAAGTTGAGCAAAAACAGTGTTTAATCTCATGCATGCTCCCTGAGAATGAGCTCGCGAAAGAGAGGGGTGCCGATGTTTCGTATCAGGCGGCGCTCCTGGAAGCCGCCCCTGTGCAGTGGGGGCGTGCGGAAGCCATGAGCACTGAATTTGACTGGGAAAACTATCCTATTTCGTATCCATTCAGGATTGAGATGGAAGGGTACTTCTGCGTCCCGAAGGATGACAGATACAATTTTCGATCAAATGGTGGTGGGGATACGGAGGTTTTCATAGACGGGGAGCAGGTTTCTCTCTCACCGTCGTCCTGTGATTTGAATCGTGGAGCCCACGAAATTTATTTGAGGCATCTGCAGAATACGCCGGGCAAGTTCAGCCTCACGTGGGTAAGAGGCGGCGAGCCGGAAGTGCCGATCTATCTCTGGCGGGGGGCAATCCAGAGTATGTTGGCCCCTCATGGGGAAGCGCTCGCCAAAGAGCCCACGCCGGAATCGCCTGTGAAGACGGTTCTGGAGAAGCGGGGGGGCGAGGTTGTCGCTGACGACGAAGGTCCCGAGTTTACAATAATCAGTGGCGACTGGGGCAGCGGAGAAGAAACCGAGAGGGGCTGCTATGGGACGAGTGTTCATTGGGCGAATGCCGGCGGAGGGGCTGAGGCACGATGGACCCTGAAAATCCCGGCAAGCGGCGACTACGAGGTATTCGCCCGCTGGACGCAGTATGGTAATCGGGCCACCAATACGCCGTATACGATACAAGACGCCGATGGCGTCGATACAGTGAGGGTCAACCAGCAGAAAGGCGGAGGCGAATGGAATAGCCTTGGGATTTATACGTTCTCCCAAGACAAGCCGGCGGTCATTACCATTACGAATGACGCCGACCAGTTCGTCATCGCCGATGCGGTTAAATTGGTTCCCCGATAGAGAGAACCCGCACCGTGAATGGTCATTGCCGCGAGCCGCTGAGCAGCTTGAACTTCACGGGCGAACTCCATGGTCCCCATAGCCCATATATCTTTGCCGTCCTGGGCACATTTTCGCTTTTGAAAGCCATAATATCCTGTTTCAGGTTCAACATCTCTACATCCGGGGGGCGGTCAAGCGGATTTACGCCCTGTGCGGCGCCGGGCATACAGAGGCCACGCTTGAGATCGATGACGAGAAAAACAGCCTGCTGTATAGTAGCGGAGTGGTAACGGCTAAGAGTTTGCCCACACCGTTAACTGGGCCAATGCAGCTTTCCTTATTGAACCCGAGTTGCCTGCCAAAGAGGCTCCTGAGAAAACACCGGCTGCGAAAGCGCAGGAGTAAGAAAAGTTGGTTCTCTTCCATTCTGTGTGGGTGCGGTACATTCTCCTCCCCTCCTTGAGGGGGAGGATTAAGGTGGGGGGGTACCTTAAAGGCACATCATGATCTATATTCGATCAGAAGGGGTTACAATGAGCGCCCCTTACCCGCTATCTCACCCCCACCCTCACCCTCCCCCCTTCACAGGGGGAGGGAATATAAGATTTACCCACACAGAATGGAAGAGAACCGAAAAGTTTTCAACCTTCTTATTGCAAGGGGGTTAAGCTATCATGCCAGGACAATCCCCACTTTTTGCCCATATTTTTTTACAACATATTGGTTGAGATATAATTATAAAATACCGCAACTGAATCATTGTTTTTCTACCACGAAGGACACGAAGGAGGAGAAGTTGAGGGAAAGGATAGGGTAGGTGCCGTTTTCTTCGTGCCCTTCGTGGTGAAAGATTATTCTATGAAAAACTGGGGATACTCCACATCATGCTGATTGCTTTCTTGCACGATTACTCTAAGATTGTATCTCCTTATGTGGTTGCTGCATACGTTTTAATCGCCGTGGCTATGGTAACGTTGATTATTGGTTTTATAAGCCGCGGGCGTGCTTTTCTTCGTTATACCCCCGGCGTCTTGTATGTTTTGTTAAGCGCTGCCCTGTTTTCTCCAAGAATCCCGCAGCGCTATTGGCCCTTTATTTTTCTTCTTATCGGGGCCGCCCTTCTGTATCACTTTATCCTGCAACATAAGGACCGGGAGGAACCCGGCGAAATACGGTATGGTTCACCCCGTGCCTCTCTTGTCTACGTTATTGCTGTCCTCGGGGCCTTGACGGTCTTTCTCCTCTACAGGCTAGGAGATTTTGCAAGCGGGATGATCGGTTGTGAGTGGCCGCCCGCACAAGATTTTGGTGTGGAGTATCTAAAGGGACAAAGCATTCGCTCTCACACATTTGACTGTCTCCTGTGGGGGAATAATGCAATGACTGGATCACATCTGACTCTGCTCTACGGTGCGCTCACGTATGCCTTGGTCCATGTTGCGGGCTTTTCAACATGGACGCTTCGATTCCCGAGTGTGATTTACAGCCTTTTTAGCGTAGTGATGGTCTATGTCTTTGGCCGGCGCTTCTTTTGCCCTCTCATAGGCGCTATAGCGGCTGTGCTATTGGCATGGAATTCAAATCTACTATTGTATGCCCGCTACGGCTGTTCCCCGGCGGCAACCTTGTTTGGCGTGTTGCTTGCAATCTTCTTCACCTGGCTGTTTCTCGACAGTGATAGACCATCCTGGTGGATGGGCCCTGTGTGCGGTCTGTCGCTTTGTCTGGCGACCTTGCAATATGCACCCGCCCGGATCGGAGTTCTTATTCTGCTGGGGTTCATCCTGGTGGTGGTCATTCGGCCTTGGTGGATGGGCCTTGCGTGCGGTCTGTCGCTCTGTCTGGCGGCCAATCGGTATGCACCCGCTCGGATCGGAGTATCTGTTTTGCTGGGATTCATCCTGGTGGTGGCTATCTGGCAATGGCGTCGCGTCTGCTGGAGACGGCTGCTTGGAGTGGCGTTGATCCTGCTCGTCGTGTTCAGCTTTTATTATTTCCAGAAAAGATATCAATGTGATGGCTCTTTTCTTCACGGTGGTGGAGAACAATATTTCAGTTGGCGTACAGGAAATAAGACGTTATATGACGATTTCAAGATGATCCGTTCTATGATTCGAGAGACAATCCCTGAATATCTCTGGTTCTTAGCGCCACATATCTATGATGTTACTCCCGCAAAGGTGTTGGAGGTAGAACCTCCCTGGAACCCGCTTTATTACGCGCCGCTTCTTCCTTTTATTGTCTGGGGGTTTATCTATTCCCTCCTCCGTGTGCGACGCTCCTGGCGCCATGGTTTCCTCATAGCATGGTTCATTCTCTACACCCCTCCTTTGCTGCTGTGCAATCAGGTAAATTCCCATCGCATCCAGCTCCTTGTCATCCCGCTAATGCTGTGGGCGGCATTCGGGGTTCAGGAGGCGGCGCAGCTCATGAAGCAGGCGCGGGTGCCGCAAGTCATGCAGCATGCATTCGCTGTCTTCCTGACTCTTTTAATGATGTACGCATGTGTCATAATCTTTTTCTATCGGGACATCCCCTATCGGGGTATCCCCTGGGGCGATGTTCGGGAGGCCCTCTCCGAAGAGATTGCGACAATTTCCGGGCCGGTTGTTGTCGCCGCAAAATTACAAATGCCCATCGAATTTACCTCTTTAATTAATCTGGAATTGCTTGATCGAACACGACTGGACCCCGAGGGTCGTCGTTCTGCCCTTCTGGAGCAGATAGACGGACAGATCGAGAGGGCGGTTGAGGAAGGGAAGCTTCGCGAGGGGCCTATTCCTGATGCTTATCTGAACAGCCTGGAGAGGATTCTCAAAACCGCAAGTCTTATTTTGGCGCCGGCGGATAAATTCACGGCGCTGGGACAGGCCCTCCGCGATCGCGGCCACAAGATGGTTCCCCGGCAAAGGGGAAAGTGTGCATTCCTGCTGTTCCCCAGGCCTGTGAAGCCGGTTCTCGAGAAGCGGGGGGGCGAGGTTGTAGCCGACGACGAAGGTCCCGAGTTTACAATAATCAGTGGCGACTGGTTCAGCGGAGAAGAAACCGAGAGGGGCTGCTACGGCAAGAGTGTTCATTGGGCGAATGCCGGCGGAGGGGCTGAGGCACGATGGACCCTGGGAATCCCGGCAAGCGGCGACTATGAGGTATTCGCCCGCTGGACGCAGTTTGATAATCGGGCCACCAATACGCCGTATACGATACAACACGCCGATGGCGTCGATACAGTGAGGGTCAACCAGCAGAAGGGCGGAGGCGAATGGAATAGCCTTGGGAGTTATACGTTCTCCAAAGACAAGCCGGCGGTCATTACCATTACGAATGACGCCGACCAGTTCGTCATCGCCGATGCGGTTAAATTGGTTCCCCGATAGAGAGAACCCGCACCGTGAATGGTCATTGCCGCGAGCCGCTGAGCAGGTTGAACTTCACGGGCGAACTCCATGGTCCCCACTGGTCACTCTGGTTCGCCGCCCTGATACGCACCTGGTAGAGCCCTGGTTCCAGGGTGCCGGATCGCGATGCGGGGAGGAAGATCTCCGGGGAGTTCACCTCGCCGGTATCAAATGCGGGCACCCAGGGTGAGTCCCTCCGCGGATCAAATGCCGGATCGGTGGTGAGGGCAATGACATCGATTACGGTATCTCCCTTCCCGGAGTGAGTGATGGAAATCCTGTTTTCCCCCTGACCCAGTTCTGCGCTCCCCAGGCGCTCCCACTCCCACTGCTCCCTTCCCCCCGATCCGATGGTGAGAGAACTGTTCCCCAGAGTGAGTTTTGTGGTCCCTTCCGGCTGGGGGTTATATCGCACCCAGCAGTGGTACTCACCTCCCTTTTCTAAAGAAAAAATGCTCTCGAGGGCCTGGGATTGCCTGTTTGCGCACAGGAAACCATCCCCTCGATAGTCATGGATATGGGTTCCCATTCTCCATCCAGCCTTTGATAACGCCTTGTCGAGGAGCCTTTCAGCCTCAATGTCAGTCACGTCATTGCGATGCCTCTTCACCTCGACCTGGTAGGCCTTCTGACGGCTCCCGGAAGCCTCGTCGGTAAAGCTCCAGCGCAGCCCGCACGAGGAGCGATCCACAGTGCTGCCATCGGCCGGCGCGAGAATAACAACTGCTGAATGGCGGGGTTTATGGAGATCATACACCGTTATCGTGGGCCTGGTGGGGACCGCGTAGTAGCTCTGGTGCAGACCCAGTTCGTTCCCCGGGAAGGTCGCGACCTGCTGGAATCTTTCCCTCAACTCTGAATAGAATCTGGTGAACTCGGGCCTGTATTCCGGGGCCCAGTGAACGCTGTAGCCCGAGCTGGTGACGATGAAATCATAACCATTTTCCAGGTACCATGAGATCGGGTATCGCCCGAGCTCCATCGCGGATGTCACTTTGTATGTCTCCTGCGAAAAGCACGGGCCGAACAGAAAATCAACGGCGATTTTGCTGCCTTTGGAGATGTGAGATTGTGCCCACTCTATTGCTTTTGTGCGGGGGTCGGTCTGTGTCATCATCTCTGCGTAATGCAGGGAGAGCAGGAACGGTTGCCAGAAGATGACGCCGATGACTGTCGCCAGAATGACGATAGTGAGTACTCTCTTCGTCGGATACCGGTGAAGGATGTGCGCGCTGAGGCGCCAGAGGGCGTAACCCGCCATGAGAGAGAGGAAGGGAGTGAGCACAGTCAGGTTGCGTGTGATGCGGACCGCCTGGTGAGAGATGAACGCGTAGTAGCAGAGCGGAAAGCACGCGACCAGCCATCCCCTGCCGCCGGGGACAAGGAGCAGCGCCACCAGTCCGCAGAGGCAGAGAAGCATCGGGAGCGCACCCATTCCGGCGCGCAAGAAATAGAGAGCGTTCCATATCCAGTTGCTTGGTCCCAGTGAATTATCCCATGGAGCGAATCCATGGCTGTAGATCCTCATCTGGACGCGGAATTCCTCGATATACGTGGCCGGCATGGAGAGGAAATACGGGCAGGCGAGGAGAAAGCCGCAGGGAACGGATATGATGCCTGCGAGCACCGTCAACCACGCGCGTCTGCTTTTTTGCCGTAGTGCGACAAGTATCAGAGAGAACAGGAAAGGCACGGCAATCAATGCCCCGTTATACTTGGCGCCGATGGTAAGGCCGCACCATACCCCGCCGAGCAGCGCCCACACGAGCCGCCCCTTCCGGTAGTACACGCATGAGAAGAGGAATGCGAGCGTGGCGTTGAACGCCATGGGGGCATCCACGGTGGCGAAGTGGGAATTTTCTACGTTGTTGAGCGAAACGGCAAGGAAGGCGGCGCCGGCGAGCCCGGCCTGCGGCCACCCCAGAATCCGTCCGATGAGGTACACGAGCAGCACCGTGAGTGTTCCCAGGAGCGCTGTGGTAAACCGCGCCTGGAGCTGGTAGAAGGGGGTAACGGCGATGGCATCCTGTGGAAATATTTTTTTCCTGATGATCTCCTTCCCCAGAGAGGGGAGGTACTTGTAGATAATGGCGAGAAAAGTGGGATAGAAGGATGGATAGTTGAAGCACTGCGGCTTGAACTTGGTTTCCGGCATGTAGGACGCCTGAACGACGACGAGGTGTTCATCGGGATGATAGAGGGGAGTGCCGTAAAGCCTTAATGCGGCCGCAGCGCTGAGTATGATGAGAAGCGCCGCGATATGGAGCATGAGTATGTAAGAAATCCGGCGGGAAACCTGTCCTGACTTTGTTGTGTGGGCATCCATGAGGACACCACTGGTTATTCTTCCGGTTAAGAGCCCATAAGGGCGATTTATTTCTAGCCGAATAATTTTAGCCTGATCATTGTGAGTATTGCAGGTATGATATGATATACCTTCACTTTTTTCCGCCCTTTGGTCCGAGGCGTGTAGAGCACAGGTATCTCTTTTATCTTAAACCCATACTTGCATAATCTGCTCACCACCTCAAAATCAAATCCTATCCCCTTCAACATGTGTGGATCAACTTCTCGAAAAGCCGACGTCCTGTAGAATTTGGCGCCGATAATGTCAGTGAAATTCTTATGATAAAAGAGATTGGTTAAGAATGTGGTAATGATTGTGCCTAAATAAAAGGGCCTCTCCTTTACTATTTGAAATCGGGACTCATTTCTTCGGTGTATCAATCGAGAACCGAAAATAGCATCCAGGTTCTCTTTCTCGGCCAACTCAAGCATTTCATACACACAGCATGGATCATATTCCAAGTCAGTGTAGTGGATGTACGTGTACGTGCCTTTCGCAAGACTCATCCCTTTGACAACCGACGTACCGAAGCCGTGATTTTGGGGCTGATAAATTACTTCAAGTGAGGTATCGGTAAGGCCTTTTAAGATTTCTACGGTGCCATCGGTGGAACAATTATCAATTATAATTATCTGCTTCTCTATATTAAGTTTTTGGACTTGTGCGACCGCTTCTGATATGGTTTCTCGCTCATTGTACACGGTAACGATGATCGTCAAATTCATTTCACTGCATGCCTTTCATTCATGGCGGTGTTCAATCGTTAAAATTGGTTTTGTCTCTGATGACCACAACGGGCTTCGTGCGCATATGAGAATGGGCAGCGCCGATATATTCGCCGATCACGCCGAGGGAGAACAGACGCGTCAACACACACCACCGCTGCCCGCGGCCTCCCCGATATTCACAGCACCATATGTTATCAAAAAGGGGCGGGGATTATCATGTGCTAATTTGCTCGTGTTAATTTGCTCGGAATCGATCAGGATTGTGCGATCGCAACAAGGGAGGCGCTGCCACTCTTCTCTTATCCTTGCCGCCGCACAGAAAATGGCACGTCATACGCCCGCATGAAGCATGCGCAGTAGTCTGCGTAGATATGTGCGCTCAGGATTCGAGTCGGCTTCGCTCAGGGCGCCCCTGTCGGGGTTTTCTTCTCGGTCGAGGCGGTTATCTCCTGCCGGCTCATCCGAAAGAGCATCGGCCCTTCTTCGAGGCATAGATCCGACGCGTGAGATCAGTGATCCGGCCGAGGAGGCCCGCGCGGTTTTCTATTGATATTGATATTGTAAAAGGATTATGTAAAAATTTCGACAGTGGGAAAGGGTTGAAATACGGAAGGGATAAAAGATGGGCTCACTCCAACTCCGATAGAATGAGATGAGCCTCTGCGGGACATAGAACTGGTTGTCGAGATTGACGAGCATGAGCATGAGCTGACGCGCAGGTATTTCTTCCGCTGCAGCCATAAGATAGGGCTATATAGACCGTATTTATCGCATGCAGGTAAATGGGGAGCAGTATAATAAACTTGGTATTTTTTATGAAATTTATTTCCAAAAAGATAGATTATAATGAATATTCTGTTCTATATATTGTTTTTATTACGTGCGCACTCTTTATCCATCTGCTTTCAATTTTCTTACCCGATGGCATCTCCGAGGCGGAAGAGGGTTATATTTATTACCTATTCTTTGGGGCAGGCCCTTTAATCGTCTATCTGATTTACAGACTTACTAATTCCCCTACAGACAGTGAAGTTTCTCCGGTGAATCAGATATTGTTTTTTCTAAATGGATATCTAATCGTCTTTTTTTCTGTTTACCATTTAAGTCTGGCCATGACTACTAAGATGTATTCGCGCTGGTATTTTTCTGACTTCAGTAGAATCCAAATTATTTCGACTGCATCTATCTTGGTACTGAACTACTTTAGCGCCAAAATCATGAATAAATTATGTTTGCCTGCGGTGGGAATAGGCAATAAATTGCTTATTCTCATTGCCCCGCTTGTACTATTCGTTTTATTTCTAACGGATCATCAAAAGGAAATAATTCATGCAGTATCCAGCAGTCTAGATTTCCAAAAAGGTTGTATTATCGGTTTTTTGATTAGCATGTTGATAATAATTTCGAGCAATTTTTCAATCCCCAGAGTTTCATATCTTAGGATAGCTTCTAAAATCGTTTCTACCCTTGTTACCATCTTAGCTATCCTCTTTATATTTTCTTTATTTGATACGAGTTTAACTGTTGATGGGCATCACTTTGATGCATATATGGGGTCTGCTATGGCAGTTCATGGCGGGTGGATTCCTTTTGTTGACATACACAACCAGTACGGTCTTCTGCCCTTTATGCTTGTGGCATGGTTGTTCAAGATTGTGCCCCCCTCCTACGTCGCAATGGCCGTTTTAGTAAGCTTCACTACTGTTCTGCAATCATTGATTATTTTTCTTATTATTCAAAGACTCACCAAGAATAAACTTCTTCTATGGTTTGGAGGAATTTTATTACTCCTTTTCTTTATAGTTATTGCGCCATTCAATGTAAATTCGCGGCCATCGACATCTGGTTTCAGACATTTACCGACCTTCCTGCTGCTTTTAACATTGGTTTATTTGCCTAAAGGGAGGAAAGCAAACGTATTTACTTTAATAGCTTTGTTGCTCTGTGCTTTTTGGAGTATTGATCAATTCTTTTATGGCGCTATTACATATTCAGCTCTTTTGCTGGGTAATGGATTGGCATATAAAGAAAAGATTTATTATTTTTTGAAATCCGCTTTAATAGCGTTGGCCATTCCGCTTCTCGCGCACGGGATTTTTTCCCTGTCCATGTTTTTGTATTACGGCTTTTTTCCGCGGTATGACCTGTATTGGGAAGTAATAATGACCTTTGTCACTGGTTTCTGGCTGAGTCCGGTCAATCCGAACAATCTGACTTTCGGATTTCATTTGCTGATTTATTCCGCGGTGCTTGTTTACTCCCTGAGGGCGATCCTTGAAAGGGACAGGGCCGCCCGTGAGCGCGACTGGGATTCCATAAAGAGCGTTTTTGTTGTTGCAATCATGGGCATATTTCATATGCAATATTTTGTGGGACGCTCGTATGATGAAGAGGCGCTTATTATTTATAGCATGCCGTTGGGGATAATCTTTCTTGTCATGACAGATAGGTTTCTTGAATGGAGAAAAGTGATGTATTTCACCAACATCATTGGCTGGATCATTATAGTGGTAATTTTCTCATTATCAGCAGGATTAGCAGTGAATAATGTTACGTTGCCTCGCAATTTCTTACATTCGCTATCATATGTAAAAAAGATTATATTTGAACCTCCCCGAGATGAGTTTGATAGAGAGGTAATTAAAATGATAAACAAGTGGCAGGCAGGAGAGAAGAGGGTATTGACGTTTTTCAAGCCTGATCGCAGGATAGCGTCGCTTGTATCCGCAAACAAGGCGCATAGATATCCAATCACGTTTGATGATTCACGATACCCGCATAAGATGGACCAGATACTCCACACGCCGGTTAATATAAAGGAGGGAGACGTTTTTATCACGGATTCTCCCCCCGCTCGCATTATTTTTAGTGACAACTGTGGGATAGATAATACAAAAAACTGGATTCACGAAGGGGATTCTTTGATCTTTGACAAAGACCATTATAAATTTGCAACTTCAGCTGACGCAAAGCACATATTTCGTATAGGAATACCATTTACGAAAGATAAGCTGTATAGGGTGTCCGTTGATGTAAAAGGTGGTACCGCCTCAAATAGCACATTTGATATATATCTGAATGACGGCGCTATTAATACGTATTCGCCGCCCGCAACTGCTGGAAATGAGTGGGGTCACCATACATACTCTTTTAGATCAGGAACCACGACACCTAATGGTTGTGCAGGCATAAGGGTATTGCCTTCTCTGGCCGGCAAGAATATCGAAATAAAAAACTTCAGTGTCGTTGAAATAGCTACTGATATATCTGTTGATGCTCAACGTGGCAGTTGGTTTATACCAGAGGGACTCGAGCCAGTTGATGCGAAGCTTGAAGAAAACATAATTTCTCAGTGGGATTGTCGTTTGGTAGACGAATCCCCTTCTGGCGGAATTAAGGTATATAAGTTGACATCTAAAAGACCTTAAAATCGAGTAAAAGATGACCTCACGAAATGGTGGAGAAAATCATTGCGAGGGCATCTCGATGGTGCAGAATTGCCTATTCTCTCGCATCTGTGGATGGGTTATTTAAGGCCTTTATTATGCGTGCAATACCATTTTAATATGCTCGGGTTCTCATGTAGCCAGGCAACCATTTTTCTGAAACCTGCCTCAAAATTATATTTGGGATGCCATCCTAGATTATTTTTGATGGAGCGATTGTCGGCTATCCATATATTTGTATCCCAGATTCTATCCTTCATCGAGCCCCATTTGGGAATGGCGGATATGTTCAACACGCGGCGGGCAACCTCGACGACCTCCCGGATCGTGGTCTGGACGCCAGTGCCCACGTTGTAGACTGCGCCGGGCTCCTGCCCGGGAGCGCTCGTGGCGAGGAGGTACGCCTCGCACACGTCATCCACGTGGACATAGTCGCGCGCCACGTCCGGATTCACGAGCGGCGGGAGTTTTTTGTTCAGCCCTTCGCAAATAAGGGTCGGCATGAGTCTCGTCGGCTCCTCGTACGGGCCGTACACGGAGTAGAGGCGCAGGGTGGTGATGGGAACCCTGTTTTTCTGAGCGGTGTGGCGGCAGTAGAGCGTCGCTGAGGCCTTGGTGATTGCGTAGTGGCTGTTCGGCTCCAGCCACTCGGTTTCGTGAGGGGCATGGTCTCTGAAACCGTATTCCGATGATGACCCGGTGTTGACAAAAGCCTCGAATTCGGTTTTCAGGCAGGCCTCAACGAGATTGATCGTACCCAGGATATTTGTGTGCACCATCCAGATGAGATCGTTCTGCGACGAATACGCGCCGTAGGCCGCGAGATGAAATATCCAGTGGGGACAGATGCTGTGTATCACGCGTGTGAGCGTCTCTTTATCTTGAAGATCAGCTATGTGGACTTTTACATTGTCCAGGATATCATTAAGCCTCCAACTTTTATAGCCCTGTCGGAGAAGAAGATGCACCTCGTGCCCCTCTCTGAGAAGCCGGCGGGCGAGGTTGTTCCCAACGAAACCCGATGCTCCGGTTATGATAATCCGTTTCATAAAAGGAAAGTATCCTGCGTCATTTGTTTATCGGAACGCACAGCTACAAGAACACAGACAGCACATCCCAGACAATTAATCATTGGCAATCGCTCTACGACGGGTTCTACAGCCTTCATCATTCGCGCGAGCCAATCAGGACAAAACATCGGAACAAAGCCGCCAAATTTTTGAGAAACCACCTTCCCCCCGGCCTTTTTAATCAAGCGTTTGAGCTGGAGTGTGGTGTAAGATTTTTCAGAATGCTCACGATGATAGCGAGACATTCTTTCTATTATTTTCAAGCCGATATTATTCCCGTTTGGTTCATGGATTAAAATTTCTGGAGCGAGGCGAAAGGATTCACGGATTGCATCTAATGGATTATCGTCATGGTGTAATACGCTCTGGATCAGTACCAGGTCGAAGCTGTTGTCCCGATAGGGCAATTTATGTATATCACCAACCACGAAATGGATCGGACGGTTCTCCCTGTGGTTATAGGCTATTTTTACAGCACGGAAGGCCGCATCAACACCAATCATCGAACGTGGTGTGCCGTGATCCCAAAAACGAATTGTATAAAAGCCATCGCCACACGCAATGTCCAGAATAGAGCGATCGCAGAAAAATCCCACGCGCAATATAAGGTCAATAGTGCGTTGTGTGGCCAGGCGACAGCTCAGACGCTTGTCTGTGGTATAAAGATATCCGCCGTGTTTAACAGCGTCTAGTTCAAAAACATCCACATGTGGCTTCAATGGCATCGTACACCCATTCTAAACAGGCTTTTGGGCTATACAATAAAAATTCCCGAGGGGAATTTTCAATCTCAAGCGGCCAATGGGATTATGCGCTAAAAAACTCAGGATGATGCTTTTCATCACACGCGGCAATGGCGCAAGCCAGATGATGTAAAATATACTATAACAATTGAGCACGGTGCCGACACGGTGGATCTTGAATCCATTGGATTCACACAACCGGTGCATTGTCGAAGGGCTGTACAGATAGGTGTGCTCGATATCAATGATAGGACTGGATTCTCGCAGTAGCCGCGCTGAGAAAGACGTTACATTGTGGTTAATGGCGAGAATTATCCCCCCCCGCTTGAGAATCCGGAAGCACTCCTTGAGGGTTGCCGCGGGGGCAGGGATATGATCCAGCACCTGAAACATGCAGATGACGTCGAACTGCTCGGGAGCAAAAAGGTTACTGTGAAAGGTGTCGCATATAACCGATGGGCGGACGCGCGGAGGCGCCGCAGCGACTGCGGCGGCGCTTGGCTCCACACCGGACACCGCGGCATAGCCCATATCGAGCGCCTTTTCAAGAAAAAATCCGTTGCCGCATCCGATCTCGAGAAGTGATCCCTTGTGCGCGCCGTACCCGTCGAGTTTCAACAGATAGCGCCCGTACGTTGATCGCAGCCCGCTGACCTCGTGTGAATACGTGAATCTGCTCTGTGTATAGAGCTCTTTCAGCGCCTCATCGCCGGCGATCGGATCGGAGCGAACCAGGCCGCATCTGTTACATCTCACCAGGCGATAATGGATTCGGTCAGGGATGCGGCGCGCTGAGAATACCGCAGTGGTAAACGCGCCCGGATCGAAGTTCCCCGGATACATTTCGCTGCTGTTCCCTTCAGTGCCACATAGTGCGCAGCGGGTCGGATGTAGGCTCACCGGATGCATGTTGTTTACTCTCGTGCTGCCACATTACCCCGGGGGGTAGTTGAAGTAGCTTTCGACGATATACGGCGGGCGCCGCTTGGTCTCATCATAGATATGTGCCACATAGGAGCCGATGATGCTCAGGCACAGCAGCTGGATGCCGCCGATGAGGGTGACCAGTATGATGACGGTGGCGAGCCCCCGGGGAGCGAGCGAAGGGAAGAACATGCGCAGTATGAGCTGGATCGCCGCGGCGAGGAACGAGATAAGTACCATTGTAAATGAGATGCCGTTTATGAAGCTGAGCGGCAGGTAGGAAAATGAGAATATGGCCTTGCGCGCCCAGCCAAGATTTTTCAGGAGCGAATTTGTCGTGCGCCCGAACATGCGCTCGGGACGGGCGTACGGAACGCCGGTCTGTTTGAAACCCACCCATGCCCTGAGTCCCCTCACAAAACGATTCGTCTCAGGGAGGCTATTGAGCGCGTCAACGACGCGCCGGTCCACGAGCGAGAAATCTCCTGCATCCGGCGGTATCGGGATATAGGACATGGCGCAAAAGAGGCGGTAAAAGATCTTATAGCATATCCGGAGCAGAAACGGGGCCTGGCGTTTTATGCGCTCCCCGTAAACCACATCGTATCCCTCCTGCCATTTATTGAAGAATGATTCTATGACCTCGGGTGGATCCTGGAGATCACCATCCATCAATACCACCGCATCCCCAGAGGCTATTCGCATCCCGCTGGTGAAGGCGCTCTGGGAGCCGAAATTTCGCGTGTGGTTGATGGCGATGACCTTTTTGTCATGGGCGGTCAGATCCGCGAGGATATCCCTGGTATTGTCCGGGCTGCAGTCGTTCACATAGATGATCTCGTAATCGGCGCCGAGCTTCCGAAAGACTTCCTTCAGCCGCTGGTACATGATCGGAATCGCCTGGGCGTCGCGGTAGCAGGCGATAACAGCGCTCACCTTTTTCATGCCCGTCGCATTTGTCACGACAGCAACTCCCTATGGTGAGAGGCCGCACTCACTATTCGGTGCTCCGGAGTGTCTCACGGAAACGGGTCGCCAGGCTCTCGGCCGAAAGTCCGTTGATCTCTCGCAGATATGCGGTGCTGCCGTTTTCCGGGGCGAGAGAATGCTCCACGCCGTACCGGACCACGCGGCAGTGAGATCTTCTCTCCGCGGCGACCTCCGCCACGAGCGATCCCAGACCGCCCTCGAGGTAATGCTCCTCTACCGTCACTGCCAGATCGAATTTTGATAAGAGGCGATGGAGATCTTCGATGGGGGCGGGCCGGAGCGATGATACCACGGCGACCGTGGCTTCAATCCCGTCCCTGGAGAGTTTCCCTGCTGCAGCAACAGCCTCTGCCGTAATGCTCCCTGTCGAGATGATGAGCAGGTCGGAACCTTCTCTCACAGTGTCGATACGGCCGAGCGTGAACCTCCCTTCGAGATCGGGTATGACGCAGGCATCGTTCTTCCCGATGCGGTAGTATATCGGGCCCGGCAGGTCGTATGTATTGCGGAATGCGGTTGCGGTCTGCATATGGTCGGCGGGGACAATGACGGTGAGACCGGGTTGGATCCGGGTGATGCCGAGATCTTCGAGAGCCGCGTGGGTAGGGCCATCGTGCCCGTATTCAAAGCCGCCGCCGATCCCCACGATCCGCACGGGGAGCCGGTGGAGGATGGGGCCGTTGCGGATCTGTTCGTAGCCGCGCATGGACGCGAAGGTGGCAATGGAATAGAGGAATGGGATATAGCCGCACGATGCGAGGCCTGTCGCGAGCCCGACCATGTTCGCCTCGGCCACTCCCACATTAAAAAAACGCGACGGATAAGTGTCGCGAAACTCCTCGAGCACCATGAAGCCGAGGTCGGCGGTCATGAGCATCACCCTCGGGTCGGAGCGTGCGATATCGAGCAGCGTGTTCGCGAATGCCCGTCTCATTTCGACGCCTCGATTTCCTTCATCGCAGCGGCATATTGCTCATCGGAGAGAGGGAGGTAGTGCCATTCTACTTTGCCTTCCATGAACGATACCCCTTTGCCGCAGACGGTATCGGCGATGACCGCGTGCGGCCTGCCGCTGCCTGTACTGAACCCACGGAGCGTGTTTTTGAGTTCGGAAACATCGTGCCCGTCCACCTCGCGCACGTCCCAGCCGAAAGCCTGCCACTTCTGCGCGAGCGGGTCCAGGTTTATGATGTCCCTGGTCTTCCCGAAAGCCTGCTGGCCGTTATTGTCAACTATGGCGATGAGATTGGAGAGTTTGTGGTGAGCCGCGAACATCACGGTTTCCCATAATGAGCCCTCTTCGCACTCGGCATCGCTCACCAGCACACACACGCGGTAGGATGCATGGCTCATTGTTGCTGCAAGGGCCACTCCCGCCCCAAATGCCAGTCCATGACCGAGTGAACCCGTAGAAAACTCAATACCGTCCAGCTGGTGCACGGGATGAGCCCCGAGCAGGCTCCCGTCGCTGCAATAGCTTTCCAGCTGGGTCCGGCTGAGAGCCCCCTTGAGATGGAGGGCCGCGTAGAGCGCCAGTACCGCGTGACCCTTGGATAGTATGAAGCGGTCGCGATCGGGATGGCGGGTGCCGGGGATTATCAGCAGGTCGGAGAAAAGCGCCGCGATTATGTCCGCGATAGACAGCGCTGAGCCGATATGCCCGACATGAGCCCGGTATGATTCTTCAAGGATTATCTTCCTTATCGCATACGGCGTAACAGGTTGTCCCATACCCATACTATGAATTATATGCAAAACCACGCGGGGTGTCAAAAAAGATTACATCCGATGGCTAGCTGCCAAAATTGATTTTCTCTTTTATGACCACAAAGGGCTTCTTGCGCACCTGCGAGTGAATGGCGCCGACGTATTCGCCGATAACGCCCAGGAAGAATAGCTGAATGCCGGAAAAGAAGAAGACCAGGACAATGACTGTTGCGATGCCGGGGGCTGTATTTTCGGAATGAAAATCTTCAGCAGGGCGTACCCGACCGCGGTAAAAGAACTTAACGCGGAGAGGGTTATCCCCGTGTAGGTGCAGAAGCGGATCGGTACGATGGAATAGCTGATGAACGCGTTGATCGCAAAATCGGTGATGGATATTTTATTCATACGGCATCCATAAACTCCCTGATTGTGTGAGCGCTGTATTCCCGCATCGCACGCGTGATCCCCGGATAGACCCCTATCCAGAAAAGGTTATTCATCACGCGGTCGGTGTTTTTTAAACCCCCGACTATTCTACACCTGATGTTCCCATACGCGGGCTGTTTGGTGAGATTCCCGCCGAAGAGCATGCGCGTGGCGATGCCGCGCTCCTCAAGGTAGTTGACCATCTCGGCGCGCGTGAAGGGTGCGGAGTCCCTGATAAGCACGGGAAAGCCGAACCAGCTCGGCTCGGAGTTTCTTGTCTTCTGGGGCAGGAGTATGTAATGATCATATCCGCGCAGCTGATGGTGGAGGAAGGCGAAGTTTTCCCTCCTCGCCCTGACGAAGCGGCGGAGCTTGGAGAGCTGGGCGCACCCGATGGCAGCCTGCATGTCGGTGATCTTGAGATTATACCCGATGTGGGAGTAGACGTATTTGTGGTCGTAGCCGAAGGGGAGTGTGCCGAACTTCTGGCCGAACCTCTTGCCGCAGGTGTTGTCGTGGCCTGTCTCACACCAGCAGTCCCTTCCCCAGTCTCGGAACGAGAGCACGATCCGGCGCAGCAGGGGGTCGTTCGTGATCACTGCGCCGCCTTCTCCCATGGTCAGGTGGTGCGGCGGATAAAAGCTGCAGGTGGAGAGGTGTCCGAATGCCCCCGTGAATTTACCCCGGTAGGTAGCGCCGAGGGAGTCGCAGTTGTCCTCGATACACCAGAGATTGTGACGCCGGGCGATTCTTGAAATCTCATCGATGTCAGCCGGGTTACCCAGGGTGTGGGGTACGAAGATGGCCTTTGTCTTTTGAGAAATGGCCCTCCCTATCAGTGCCGGGTCAATATTGTACGTGCCGAGCTTCACATCAACAAAAACAGGAACAAGCTGGTTCTGTACTATCGGGTTAAGGGTCGTGGGGAAACCGCATGCGGTCGTGATCACCTCGTCGCCCGGCCGCAGGCGCCGTTTCCCCAGTAGCGGCGATGTCAGTGCGGAGACCGCCAGCAAGTTTGCCGAGGAGCCTGAGTTTGTCAGAAGACAATACCTCACCTTTAGGAACTTTGCAAGCCGTTCCTCAAACGCTGCCGCATACCTGCCCGCCGTGAGCCAGAAGTCGAGCGAGGCATCCACAAGGTTTATCAGTTCCTTTTCATCATAGACCCTGCCGCCATAGGGTATCCTGCTGACGCCGGGGATGAATGTATCTTTTTGCCCCTCAAGATGATGAAGCTGCGTGATCTTATTGATGATCTCTTTCCGCAGCAGTTTCCTGGATTTCATCTGTTCCTGCCGTGCGAGTTGTAGAACGATAGATTCTCTTTGAACCAGGCTAACGATTCGCGAATCCCCTCTTCAAGTGAAAATTTCGGATGCCAGTCCAGGAGAGCAGCGGCTTCTCGAATATCGGCCTCCCATCTGCGCGCGTCAAAGGGGCGCGGGGAGACCGCGTTCCACCTGACCGCGCTCTTTAAACCGGTGAGCGCCATGATCTTTTCGATCACTGTCGAAGTGGCCGTCTGCGAACCGCTCCCGATATTGACTATTTCTCCCCGATGCCGCGCCGCACGATCGATGCACTTCATATAGGCCTCCACGACGTCGCCGATATAGACATAGTCTCTAACGGCATTCGGGTCGGCAAGATCGAGCTCCCTGTTCCGGAGGGCGCGCACCAGGGCATAGCTCATGAGGCGCAGAGGGTCATCGTAGGGGCCGTACGGTGAGAAAAGCCGGAGGGTGATCACCGGCTTGTTCTTCACCCGCGCCACAAATCTGGCGCAGAGGGTAGAGGCGAGTTTGGTGAGGCCGTACATCGTCACGGGGTCGCACGCGTCCGACTCAGCCATGGGATTCTCTTTGGGGCCGTACTCGGCCGAGCTTCCCGTGTTTACAAAGCAGGTATATTCCACGGCCTCACACGCGCTGAGCAGGTGGTGTGTTCCCATAAAGTTGACGGCGATGAGATCCCCCTCCGGCAGGTGCTTCCCGCCGTACACGCCGGCATTGGCCAGGTGGAAGATGATCTCTGGTTGTATCAGCCCGACCACCTCCGTGAGCTTCTCTCTATCCAGCAGATCTACCGTGTGGCTTTTGACGCGTGAAAGTATATCGGCTATCCGCCAGGTGTTGGAGGTTGCACGCGTCAGGATATGAACCTCGTAGCCATCCCGCACCAATCTCCTCGCGAGATGCGATCCCACGAATCCGGTCGCGCCGGTGACCAGGGCGCGGCGGACGCTGCTGATTCTCGCATTCGTGGGCATGGTTATTCCTCGAGGGGCGCTATGAACATGTTCCTTCTGAATTCCTCTCTATCGAGGAATGGATACATATCCTCCAGCGGCCTGGATACCATCGTCCCGTTCTCCATCTTCTGTGAGGCGACGGTGGGGATGATGAGCTGGTCCCGCGGGGTCATGATCTCGCATATGACCGGCCCCGGCCATGCCAGTGCGTCACCCAGAACATGATCGAGCGTGCGGTTATCGCTCACCCGCATGAACCTGATCCCGTACGCCCTCGCGATCTTTCGGGAATCGGGGAAAGAGACGCCCGAGGAGCAGCCTTCGCCGATAAAGCGCTTGTTGAAATATCTCTCCTGGGTGAAGCGTATGGAGAGATAACCCTCGTTGTTGAGGATGAATATTTTGATCGGCAGTGTGTGGTGCACAATCGACTGCAGCTCCTGTATGTTCTGCTGGAAAGATCCGTCGCCAGTGATGCACATCACCCTTTTCCTGCCTGCCGCGATGCTCACGCCGATGCTCGCGGGAATGCTGTAGCCCATCGTCGCAAACCCGCCCGAGGTGATGTACCTCAGCCCCCGCCTGATCTTCACGCACTGGGAGACGGCGTAGAAGGCTGACCCCGCATCGCTCACGACGATATCCCGTGAGGTGAGTTTCTTGGACAGCCTCTCGATGAAGTAGTAGATATTTATCCTGCCCTTGAGCACCGCATATTCGGGGAGACAGACGGGGTACTTCTCCCTCCAGGCGCGGCAGGCCCGGGGCCAGCGCGGATCAATCGGGAGGCGCGTGCCGGCCAGCGCCGCAGCCGTGCGGTCAAGGAATTCCTTCGCGTCCCCCGTGATGAGCTGGTCTATCGTGATGGTCTTCTTCTTGTGCGAAGACTCATCTATGTCCACGACAACAACCCGCGCCCCCCTGGCGAACTGCGCGTACTCATATCCTACCTCGGCGACCGGGAGGCTTGTGCCGATAATAATCAGCAGGTCGGAATTCTGCATGGCGAAATTGCCTGCCCGGTCACCCTTTATGCCGATGCGCCCCACATAGAGAGGGTGCCGGCTGTCAATCAGGTCGACGCCGAGGTAGGTGGTGACCACGGGGATGCGGTATCGTTCCACAAATTTCAGCAGGCTCTCCACCGCGCCCGAGATCCTCACCCCCTGGCCTGCGAGGAGCAGGGGTCGCGACGATGCACGAAGGTAATCGGCCACCCTTCGTATTATTGCAGAGGGGATATGCTGTCTTTGCTTCCCGCCCCTGAACCCCTTCAACTTCCCCGGAGTGATCATCGCCCCCTGGACGTCAAGCGGGATATCCAGCCAGACCGGGCCCGGCCTCCCTTCCTGGGCCATGTACACAGCCTTCTCCAGGTGATAGCGTATATCCCCCGGATCATCGACAAATGCGGCGTACTTGGTGATGGAGTGAACGATGGGCAGGATATTGATCTCCTGAACGCCGATCTGCCTCAGGCCCGGGATCCCCGCCCGATAGACCGCTTCCTTCCTCTTCACCTGGCCTGAGATGAACATGCAGGGGACTGAATCCAGCCACGCCCCCGCGAGGCCGGTGAGGGCGTTCGTGGCGCCCGGGCCGGTGGTGTAATACCCCACGCCGAAGTGACCGGTGAACCTCGCGTAGGACTCCACCGCCATCGAGACCGCCTGCTCGTGGTGGAGGCAGATTGTCTCGAGCTCCTTGTTGCAGGCGAGCCCGTCGGTGAGGTGCATGATTCCCCCGCCGGAGAGCATGAAGACATGGCGGACGCCGTAGTCATGGATGAACTTTGCCAGGTAATCCGCGACCCTCGTCTGCATACGGTCCCCGCACCTCACTGCCTTCCCGCGAGCGCCTTCTCGATCCTGCCCAACCCCTCTTGTATTCTCTCGAGCCCCGTCGCGTACGTCAACCGCACGTAGCCCTGACCGAACTCCCCGAAGTTTGTCCCCGGCAGAAGCGCCACCTTGGCCGTGTCGAGCATGAAGTCCGCGAACTCTTCGCTTGTCATTCCCGTGCCTTTTATATTCGGGAACACATAGAATGCCCCCTCGTTCCGGAGGCAGCGTATCCCCCTTATCCTGTTCAGGCCATCCACTAGGAGATCCCTGCGCTCCCTGTAGATCTCCATCATCCGGCGAATCTCCGTCTGGTCTCCCTTGAGCGCGGCGATCCCCGCGCGCTGGATGAAGGGGGGGACGCAGGAACACAATGTCTGCACGAGGAGTCCCATCTTCTCGATGACCTCCCCAGGCCCGATCGCCACTCCCAGCCTCCACCCCGTCATCGCAAAGGCTTTGCTGAACCCGTTCGCGACAATGGTGGTGTGCGCGCATTGATCGTTGGATGAGGGGCTATGGAATCTGGTGTCGCCGTAAATCATCCTCGAGTAGATCTCGTCACTCACCAAATGGATCCCGCGCGATTCCGCGATCCGGTACACCTCGTCTATCTCATCGGGGGTCATCACCGAGCCTGTCGGATTGCTGGGAGAATTGATGATGATCAGCCGCGTCTTCGGGGTGACCGCCCTCGCGATATCCTGGGGGTTCATTCTGAACATGTTCTCTTCCCTCAGCGGGACCCTCACCGGCGACGCGCCGCAGAGTTTTATGACCGAGGAGTACGTGGGGAATCCGGGGTCGGGAAAGATCACTTCCTCGCCGGGGTTTACAAGGCACTTCACGGCGAGATATATGATGATGTTCGCGCCCGGCGTGACCAGCACCTGACTCAGGGACGGCGTGAACTTTCTGGAAAAAGCGGTGGCCTCGCTCGCGGCAACGCGCATGTCGTAGAGGCCCATCGAGCTGATATAGTGCGTCTCGCCGTTCCTCATGGAGGCATATGCCGCCTCGATGATATGCCGCGGGGTATCGAAATCAGGGTCACCTATCTCAAAGTGCACGATGTCCTCGCCCCGCTGCTCCAGTTTCTGGACTTTATCGAGCACCTTGAACATCGGCTGGCCTTCTATTCTATAGGCCGCCTCGGAGAGTCGTTGCATATCGTGCATAGCGCGTGCCCCTTTTGATTGTGCGTACAGATGAGAGCTCCATCACCACATCATCAGTTGCTGCCACTGTCTCCTCAACTATCTCTGCGGCAGCCCGCCGGGCCTGCTCCCTCTCCTCGAGCGTGGTGTACATGCTCGCGTCGAAATGCATCAGCACGAGTTTCCTTCCCCCGCATCCCGGGCGACCCTGGCGGCCTCCTGCGGGTTCAGATGCGGCCATTCGCTGTTCTGCTGCGAAGGCGCATAGGAGCAATCAGCGATGCAGGGGTTGACCTTCATTTTGTCGTGGGGTGATTTCGGTACCACTCAATGGTGGTCCTGAGGGCCTCCCGCAGGGTATGCCGTGGCTTCCAGCCAAGAACCCTCCTGGCTTTGCGGGAGCAGAGGTACTGGTGTTTGATTTCGTACCGGGCCTCATTCAGTATGCGGTAATTGGGTTTCTTGCCGAGCGTGCGATAGATCTGTTCCACCAGCTCGAGCACCGTGAGGGGCTTTTCATTACTCAGATTGAATGCCTCTCCCGCGAGGTGCTTCCTCTCCATCTGTTCGGCGAGCATCAGATAGCCATTGACGATGTCGTCGACGTAAATATAATCGCGGGTGAATCGTCCGTCGCTCCGTATCAGGATGGGTCTGTCCAGGAGGGCGCAGCGTATGGAATCCGGAACAATCCTGCTGAAATGGAAATCCCCCGGCCCGTATATGTTGCCGCAGCGGGTCACGCACACCGGGACGGCATAGGTATGGAAATAGGTGTAGCAGATGAGGTCAGCGCAGCTCTTTGACACATCGTAGGGGTGATCGCCCCTGAGGGGGACGTTTTCCCGGTAGGGGAGGATATTGTGGCTGCCGTAGGCCTTGTCACTCGACGCGGCGACTATCGCCGTAATAAATTTTTTCCCCCTCGCGTGTTCGAGAATGTTCCACGTCCCCTCGATATTCGTCCTGAATGCCCTCAGGGGGCGAGCGGCACATTCTCCGACGATCGCCTCAGCGGCGAGGTGGAAGATAATGCGGGGCTGGTACTTTTGAATAACCTCTTTGACAAGCCCGGGCCGGGCGACATCGCCTTTGATCCGGATGATCTGTTTTCTCATACCATTCAGCACCGACAGCGGTCGCTCATCCACCCTGTCAATGCCGATGACCTGCGCCCTCGCCTCGAGCAGCCGGATGCTCACCCAGGATCCCAGAAAACCCTCATGGCCGGTGACGAGAACCTTCTTCTTATCCCAAAATGAGGTGCGCATGGCCGGATTTACTTCCACAGCTTCCATGGTGGCTTTTTGGTGTTCCAGAGCTCCTCCAGCTCGGCCCTCTCGCGCGGCGTATCCATGCATTGCCAAAATCCGGTGTGTCTGTACGCAACCAGCTGGCCATCGCGCGCGAGATTTTCAAGCGGCTCTCCCTCCCAGATTGTCGCGTCGCCCCTCGTGATGTAATCAAAGACAGCGGGCTCCAGGACAAAGAAACCCGCGTTGATCCAGCTCGCCTCTCCGTGCGGCTTTTCCAGGAAAGAGCGTATGGTGCCATTTGTGCCGACGTCGAGGACGCCGAATCTGCCCGCGGTCTGATACACCGTCACGGTGGCGAGCTTTTTTCCCTGCGTATGACAGTCTCCCAATTGGCGTAAGTTGATATCGCCAACGCCATCCCCGTACGTCATCATGAAAGGTTCGTCACCGAGGTAGTCGCGGACTCTCTTCAATCGCCCCCCCGTCATTGTCCCGGGGCCGGTGTCCACGAGCGTGACCTTCCATGGCGCAGACGTGGTGGTGTGGACATTGGTTGTGCTGTTCATAATATCGATCGTCACGTCGCTCATGTGCAAAAAATAATGCGAAAAATACTCCTTGATGAGATAGCCGCGGTATCCGAGGCAGAGAATGAACTCATGAAAACCGTAATGGGAGTACAGCATCATGATGTGCCACAGTACCGGCTTCCCGCCGATTTCTACCATCGGCTTGGGGATGGTCGCGGTATCGGGCTCCATTCTCGTCCCCCGTCCCCCGCACAGTATCACTACTTTCATAGTATGCTCCTTATGGTATGCTCAAGCATATCAGAATTGTTGGTGCACTTCAAGCTACCGCTCTGTCCGGTAATGGCTTAATTTGGAGGAACTTTTCTGTAGGGGTTCGATTTATCGAACCCGGGCGCGATGAATCGCGCCGCTACACTACTAATATAGTGTAATTGAGCCACTACCCTCTGTCCCTTGCAGTTATAATAGTGACTTGCGCCTATAATTCAAGTAATATCTCTCGCGATCCGTGTATGGATCAAAGCGCCTGTGTGCGGTTTTGAAATTAAAAGATAGGATCGCCCACGTTACAGGCCCTGGCAGCATGTGTTGGAACCTCTTTCAGGATATTTATGGCTCGGGGCCTTAATGTGGCAAGAGGGGATACGTTACAGTGATGCATGGAATTTTGGTCCGCATGATGTGGGATACCATTAGGAGAAGGATTTACACGACGAGAACATCTTTCCGGAACTCGCGTGCCTGAGTGACACGGCAAGAGATCGACAATTCGAGAGGATGCAATGTTCGCATCAAGGCGCGACAAAGTAAACATAATCAGCTTTATTATTCTTGCAGGTTTTACAGCCTCGGTTATTTTCCACTACATACAAGGTGCTTATTGGCTGTTCGGCTATCCGCTGAATACTTTTTTATTTGATCCAGTTGATAGATTTAATGATTATTTCCATCCGTATGAGCGAAGTATAGATCGTAATTTCTACTTTCATCCGAACTATCCGAGCAATTATTGTCCTTTTGCTAATATCATTTTTTATTTTTTAACTTTTCTTGCCCCCTCGAACGGTCTTATTCTCTGTAGTGCGGTTTTTGTCTCGTCGTTTATATATCTTAATGTGATGAATGCGGGGGCAGAGGATACTGTTGGTTCCTTAGTGAATGTTTTTATATTCTCGTTCCTGACCTATCCATTTTTATATCTTATCGATAGGGGACAGAGCGAAGGATGGGTCTTCATATGCCTAGCGTTTTTTATACACTTTTTTAACAAGAAAAGGTTTATGGTGAGCTCCGTTCTTCTGTCATTCGCGATAGCTATGAAATTGTCCCCGGTTGTTTTTCTTGTCTTTATGTTGTCAGAGAAAAAGTATAGAGAAACAATCTTTACAATTGCATTAGTCTTTCTGCTTACCGCTGGCAGCCTTTTATTGCACAAGGGCGGGTTGTCAAACAACATCAATTATGTGTTGTCTGGTTGCGGGGTAATGCAAAATTCTGTTTACTTCCTGGTTAAAAATAATGTTGTACAAAGGGGTGTTAACCTAAATGCGTTCATTAAAATAATCTTAATTGAGACAAACTTGATTAATTCGATAAATATGGCCATAGTGAGTAGTGTGTTTTCAATGGTTTCTCTGTTATTGAGCGTTGGTGTATCCCTGTATGTTATTCTTATTGAAAAAGAGCAGTGGAAAAGAGTTGCGTTATTGATATTCATAATGTTACTTTTCCCTCTCATTTCTGGCGATCATAGGCTGCTCCATATTTTCATACCGCTTTATTTATTTATAAACTCCAAAGAACATACGAAGCTCGATTTATTCTACGCTATTATGTTTGCCTTGTTATTAATTCCCAAGGATTATTATGTTTTCCCGAATATCATCTCTGACTCGTTGCTCAGTGATACCAGCATTTCGGTTGTGTTCAATGTGTTGCTATTGATTGTGATGACGCTCGTTATTATTGGGACCGGCATATCGAGGTGGCGGAAGATCGGTACAGATATATCATACGTCGAGGCTGGCAGATCAGCGAGGTTTAATAGCGATCACGGCTGATTGTCATTGGAGCGCGCATTGAATATAGTTGTCACGGGAGGGGCTGGCTTTATCGGGAGCACCCTTGTAGATCAGTTGCTCAAGGATGGCCATGCAGTGACGGTCCTTGATAATTTATCGACAGGGAGGCGGCAGAACCTTGATAAATGTGAAGGGCAACATGGCTTTCGGCTCTGCGAAGTAGATGTTGCATTGGAGCAGGATCTCCAGAAATACTTTGAGGGTGTCGAATGGGTTTTTCACCTCGCGGCACTGGCGGACATTGTTCCCTCCATACAGAGGCCACTGGATTATCACCGCTCGAACGTGGACGGCACGGTAAATGTTCTCGAGGCGTCCAGGAGGGCGGGTGCGAAGCGATTCATCTATGCTGCTTCTTCATCCTGTTACGGGATCGCCGGCATCTATCCAACTCCGGAGTCGGCACCTGCGCAGCCGCAGTACCCCTACGCGCTGACTAAGTACCTCGGGGAGCAGTACGTCATGCACTGGGGGAAAGTCTATAAGCTCCCCGTGGTGTCGCTGCGTTTCTTTAATGTCTACGGGCCGAGATCACGTGCCTCGGGAACATACGGGGCTGTCTTTGGAGTGTTTCTTGCTCAGAAATTACACCGCCTGCCGTTTACAGTTGTCGGGGATGGTACTCAGACGAGGGACTTTATTTTTGTCACAGATGCGGTGGGTGCATGTATAATGGCAGCGTCGTCAAATCTCCATGACGAAATCCTCAATGTGGGCAGCGGGCAAACCTACAGTGTGAATACACTTGTAGAGTTGCTGGGAGGAGACGCGGTATATGTACCAAAGCGCCCTGGCGAGCCTGACCGTACCCATGCAGATACTGCAAAGATAAGGAAGCTGCTGGGTTGGGAACCGAGGGTATCTTTTGAGGAAGGGGTCAAGATCCTCCTCCGTGACATTGACTGCTGGCGGGAGGCGCCCGTTTGGACACCTGACAAAATAATGGATGCCACGCAGGAATGGTTTCACTACCTTGGGACATGACTAAAAATACAGCGTGTGAAAAGATAAAAGATCTGGATGAGCTCGCAGATATTGTGCGCGGGCTGAAGATGCGAGGCAAGAAGATTGTCCAGTGCCATGGGGTGTTCGACCTCCTCCACCCCGGGCACATAAAACATTTCGAGGCCGCCGGGAGGGAGGGGGATGTCCTGGTGGTCACGTTGACGGAGGATCAATATGTGGGGAAGGGGCCCGGTCGGCCGGTCTTCAATCAGCGGCTGCGCGCTGAGTCCATCGCTGAACTCCAGTGTGTTGATTATGTCGCGATCAATAGGCGGCCGACTGCGGTCGATGCGATCAAGATGCTCAAACCGGATATTTATGCCAAGGGAAGCGACTACGCCGATCGAGAGAAAGATTTGACAGGGGATATTTACAAGGAGGAGGAGGCGGTAAAAGCCGTAGGTGGCCGGATTCATTTCACCGACGAGATCAGTTTCAGCTCCACGGAGCTCATCAACATCCACTTTAGTGTCTATCATCCGGAAGCGGATGAGTTCCTGAGGGAGTTTCGCAAAAAATATAATGCTGATCAGATCATCGCTAAGCTTAAAGCGGTCAAGGGGATGAAGGTACTCGTCATCGGCGACGCGATTGTGGATGAGTATCACTACTGTCAGCCGATGGGGAAGGCCTGGAAAGAGACGGTCATCACCACGAGGTACCTCAACCGTGAGTCGTTCGCCGGCGGGGCTCTCGCTGCGGCTAATCATGTCGCGGGCTTCTGCGACGATGTCCACCTCGTGACCTGTCTGGGCAGGGAAAATACCCAGGAGGAATTCATCATGAGCCGGCTCAAACCCAACGTGAGGCCTAAATTTTTCTACCGAGATGATGCCCCCACGGTGGTGAAGCGGCGTTACATAGACCCCGCGTTTCTTTCGAAGATGTTTGAAGTCTGCTTTTTCAATGATCGCGATCTGCCTCAGAACGCAGCACGCGAGGTGTGCGGCTATCTTTCCGACTGCTGCCGGGATTATGATCTCGTCATCGCGGCCGATTTCGGAAATGGATTTATCGGGCGGTCGATCGTGGAGGTGCTGTGCAATAAGTCACGATTTCTCGTTGTCAACACACAGACAAACAGCGCCAACACGGGCTTCAACCTCATCACCAAGTACCCCAGGGCTGATTATGTCTGCATCGACGAGCCGGAAATCCGTCTCGCCACGTCTGATAAATTCGAGAACCTTGAAAAGCTGGTTATGGATATTGCCGGCCAGCTTCACTGCGGACGGGTTACGGTCACCCGCGGTCATAACGGCTCGCTCGGATACGAAGCGGGGAAGGGGTTTTTTGAGTCCCCCGTCTTTTCCAGGGAGGTTGTCGACAGAGTCGGCGCAGGAGATGCCTATCTGGCGGTCACCTCGCCCTGCGTTGCCGCGGGTTATCCGATGGATGTGGTGACATTCGTCGGGAACGCTGTGGGCGCGTTGGCGGTGCGCATCGTGTGCAACAGGGAATCGATTGAGCCTGTTCCCCTTTTCAAGTTCATCACGGCTCTCCTCAGATAGACTACCCCCTATGGTGGAGATAGAGTGCCCGCTCTGCGGGAAGAGGACACACTCCCGGGTGATGTTTGACCAGACGGTCTCGTCCGTCGCTGCCGCCGCTCCGGAGGGGAGACGCCCCCACTACCGGATTGTAAGGTGTGCGGAGTGCGGAATCGTGTATTCGAATCCGATATTCCCCTCCAAGGAGGTCCACACGCTCTACCGTGAGGCGAGCGCCCTCGTGTCGCAGCCTTACGACCTCGAGGAGGAGAACGTCACCTGTGCGTATGCGAGGCACCTGAGGAGGGCGGCGGAACTCGCACCCTCGAGAGAGAGAATCCTCGACATAGGCTGCGGGGAGGGTTTTTCCCTCGGGTTATGCCTGCGGGAAGGCTTCAGGGAGGTCTATGGCGTCGAGCCAAGCGCCGCCGCCTATGACCGGGCTCCCCCCGACCTGAGGAGGAGGATCAGGAACGATGTTTTTTGTTCGTCAGATTACGGCGAGGAAACATTCGACGTCATATCCTGTTTTCACGTCCTTGACCATGTTGTCGATCCGCTTGGGTTCGTGAAGGGGGTGCGGAGATGCCTCAAGAGGGGAGGGGTTTTCCTGGCGGTGACGCACAACATCGGCTCATGGCTCGCCGCGGTGCTCGGCGAGCGGTGGGATCCGATCTCCACGGCGCACCTGACCTTCTTCGCCAGGGACACTCTGAGAAAGATGTGCGAGAAGGGCGGGATCGAGGTGCGCGAGGTGTTCAGCGCCGCCAATATCTATTCCCTCGGGCACTGGGTCCTGAGGTCCCCGCTTCCGGGGAGAGTGAAAAATGGCGCGGGTGCAGTGCTGTCCGCGCTGCGCCTCAGCCGGCTGCGCCTGACGCTTTGGGTAGGAAATATCGGTGTGGTGGCGCAGCGCCCGAGTAGGTAAGCAGGTATGAACAGGGGCATATCGATCACCGTGATAATGCCGGCGCTCAATGAGGAGCAGAACGTCCGGAAGGCGGTCGCCGACCTCATGGACGCGTTCTACGATGCGGCCTACGACTGGGAGATCGTGCTGGTGGATGACGGCAGCAGCGACGGTACCGGCCGTATCGTTGACGAAATCGCACGGCAGGAATCACGCGTCATGGTAATCCACCACACGCAGCCGTGCGGCATCGGGTACTGTTTCCGAGAAGGGATAGAGGCGTCCCGCAAGGAGGTCATCACCTGGCTTCCGGCCGATGGTGAGAATAGCCCTCGGGAACTGCTCAAGTATCTTCCGCTGATGGAATATGTGGACATTGTCATCCCCTTCGTCGTGAACAAGGCTTCCAGACCGCTCGGGAGGAGGATCTTATCGGCAATCTACCTCTCGATCATCAACCTCACCTTCCGCACAAGATTCAACTACACCAACGGGAACATTATTTACAGGAGGGATGTGTTCGGGGTAGTCAAGCCGCGGTCCAACGGATTCCTTGTCCATGCCGAGTGCCTCGTGAGGGCCATAAAGGCGGGATTCACCTTCGCGGAGGTCCCGGTGACCTTGAATAAAAGGATCGAGGGGGATTCCAAGGCGCTCCTATTTAGGTCGTTGCTCAGCGTGGTAAGGGAGTACATCGCGTTCTTTCTGTTATTTTATATCTGGGGTTGGAGGAACGCGGTGAGAAAGAAGAGGAATCGAAGTGTATGAAGGGAGTCGCGCTCGCCCTGTTCGGTTTCGGCGTATTCCTCTCCATCGCGATCTTCCTCCTCAGGGCACGATCATGGAAAAAGCATTACAAGGCCCTGTTGATCGCGCTTCCTCCCGGGCTTCTCGTGTATGCGGCGAGCTATGCAATCACCCCCCGCGACCTGTATGGTATGCCCCCCAACTGGATTGAGCCGTCGAGCAGTGTGGATTTTTTTAATGGCCTATTAATCTTCATGCTTCTTATGCATTGTGTGTGGGATGTGCTCTATGCGGCTGCCGTAACAGGATTTTCAGCGGGTTTAATGGTGAAGCTTGATGGTGCGATGCCTCATGGGATGACGGCTGACCGGTTGATACAGCACTATCAGCGGAAGGGGGGACAGGATGCGGTGTTTGAGCGGAGAATAGCGAATCTTGTACTCGGCGGCTATATCGAACGGCAGGGTGAGAATATCCGGCTCACCCTCAAGGGCACAATCGTGGCGCTGGTAGCGCGCTTCTTCAAAAAGTTTCTCAACGTAGGGAAGGGTGGGTGACTTCAATGCTCAAGGGGATTCTGCTCAGTCTGGTGCTGTCAGCCGCATGGATTACGGTTCACATTATCCTCTTCCACCTCCGCAGGCCGGAAAAGATGTTTAAGGCGCTGCTGTGCCTATTTGCACCGACAATGCCGCTGTTCGCAATTTGTTACTTTTTAACTCCGGATAATCTGTACCTGTTGCCGGCAACATGCAGCAGAACGCCCGCGAGCCTTGGCGTGGTCAACGGTTTGTTCGTCCATCTGCTTTTATTTGGAACCTATGTAGAATTTTTCTACTACGTGACAAGGGCGGTAACGCTCCGCATCCTTGTAGAGGTCCTGACGCGCGGCGGGGCACACGTGGGGCTCGGAGAGATACAGGGAGAGTATAACATCAGCACCATGGTCCTCTCACGGCTCGAGGCCATGGTGGAGAACGGATTTGTGCACGTGATGCACGGCAACTATTATAACACCCCAAAGGGTCACCGCTATGCGCGCTTTTTTATCTTCTTCCGCCGTATGTTAAAACTGGAGGATGGATAGTGAGACAGAAAAAGGGCCCGATGGAAAAAATATCCAGCGTCCTGGTCACCGGTGGCGCCGGATATGTGGGAAGCGTGCTCGTACCCAAGCTCCTGAGCGGGGGCTACAGGGTCAAGGTGATGGATCTTTACATCTATGGTGAACACGCTCTCGATGAGGTCAGAGACAACCCTGCGCTGGTTCAGGTGAAGGGGGACATCAGAAATCGAAGCCTCCTCGAAAGGGAAATGCAGGGGATCGATGCGGTGATTCACCTCGCCTGCATTTCCAATGACCCGAGCTTCGAGCTCGACCCGGCGCTCGGCAAATCCATCAACTACGACGCCTTTGTGCCCCTCGTCAAGATTTCCAAGGAGCGCGGCGTGAAGAGGTTTATCTATGCATCGACGTCGAGCGTCTATGGGGTCAAGGGGGAGGAGAATGTCACGGAAGACCTTCCCCTGGAGCCGGTGACAGACTACTCACGATACAAAGCCATGTGCGAGGAGGTGCTGCTCCGGGAGCAGGCGCCCGGTTTCACCGCCGTCATCATCCGCCCCGCCACAGTCTGCGGCTACTCCCCGCGGATGCGTTTTGACCTCAGTGTGAATATTCTGACCAATCACGCAGTGAACAAGGGCGTCATCACGGTTTTCGGCGGGGAGCAGAAGAGGCCGAATATCCACATCGAGGATATGGCCGACCTGTACGTGCTGCTCCTGGAAGTCCCCGATGAGAAAATCGCGGGCAAGATTTTCAATGCGGGACATGAAAACTACACCATGAACCAGCTCGCGGCCATCGTGCGCCGCATCGTGGGAGATGAGAGGGTGGCCATCGTAAGGAAGCCCACCAACGACCTCCGCTCCTATCACATATCGTCTGAGAAGGTCAGGCGTGAGCTCGGGTTTTTTCCGAAGCGTGCCGTGGAGGATGCGATCAGCGATATGGTTGACGCTCACCGCTCCGGCAAATTTGTCGATCCCATGGATGGTATCCAGTACTATAATATCAGGACGATGAAGGCGATCAAACTCGGCTAGCCGTTCAGGCCGTGTGAAGACAGCCTCACTGGCTTTTCCTGAATCTCCAGAACATCTGAAGCGCTCCCATCGTACTGAGCCGCCGCTCCTCTTTATACCTGTAAAATATTCCTATCCTGTCGAGAGTGCGGAAGAGGGGTCTGCACCTCAACCGGACCATTCTCTTAAAGAACCTGTAGAGAGTGGGATAGCGGATGCACCATTGGATCACGCTCTTGACATTCTCCAGCAGATCGATGTGGGGGCCTTTAAAAACAGAACCCGAAAAGAATGATTGCGGCAGCATGTCAAAACGCAGCGGCGTATCGAGCCAGCCGCTCTCGAGGGCCACTTTTTCAATCCCCGTCCCGGGGAATGGCATGAGCATGGCCGCAAAGGTAAAAGTCGCTCCCAGGTCAATATTAAAACGGACTGTCTCAAGGGCATCATCCAGTGTCTCATAGGGGATCCCGAACATATTCGATGTTTGAATGCGAATATTGTTCTCCTTGAAGTATCTTGCCGCTCTGCGCAGGGATTCATTGCTGATATTCTTATTGAGAATAGCATTCCGTAAATGCTCGTTCCCGGTTTCCACCCCCATGCTGATGGTGTGACATCCCGAGCGCGAGAGCTCCCGTGCGATCTCTCCGGTAATATGATCCGCCCTCACGACACACATAAAAGGAATGGAAATCCGTTTTCGATATTCCGCAAGGAACGCGGCCAGCCAGGCGGGATCAACGGCAAAGGCATCGTCCGCAAAGACTACTGAACGCACACCATAGTTACATTTTACGTTTTCTATCTCTTCGATACACAACTCCACGGGTTTCTTGCGGATGTAACGGCCACAACCCCTATATTTCTCCTGTAATTGAGCGTTGTAGCAGAAGTTGCATTTGTAAGGGCAGCCCCTGCCCGATATAAACTGCTGCTGGTCATCGCGGGCAAGGGCCGTGTACCGTTTGTAATAAACGCTCCTGTCTTCATGCCAGTCGAATTGCTGCACGAGTGCAGGCAGCCTGTTTTTGCAGAGTGCATCCTCTTTTTTATACACCAGGCCATCGATAGTACCCATGTCGAGGGGAAACCTGTTGTGCCCTATCATGTCCAGGACGCGTGTGAGTACGTTTTCACCCTCGCCGGCGCATAACATGTCTGCATCTGTCTCATGGAGAATATCCGGATAGAGGATGGCGTGAATACCGCCTATAATAATCGGAGTGTCGGGTACTATGGTTCGTATTCTACGGATGACGTCTATGAGCCACGGATGCTCTGATGAGAGCGCGCTTATGCCTATGATATCCGCCCGTCGCAGATCTGACCCCTGCGTGTGAGCCGGTTCAAAGTTATCTATCAGACAGCTACTGGAGTGACCATGCTTTTTGAGGTAGCCTGCGATAGACATTACGCCCATGTAGGGGAACGCCTGTTTTTGAATAAATAGGACATGCATCTACGCCGATCCCGATAGGTAATGGGTCAGTTATGGTGGGGCAGATGTAGTATAGTCGTGATGTAGGGGCGCGATTTATCGCGCCCGGGTTCGATAAATCGAACCCCTACAAATCTATACCACCCGTAACTGAGGCATTACCCTGCTAGACATTTTATCGCTCAGTATAGTACAATTTAAAACCATAATCTACTTTTAGGTTGACAGGAATCGGAGATGGTGATGATATAGGGTATGTAAAGGAACGAGTGTATGACTGATCGATTGCGTGAGCTTAACAAGAAGGCACACTGGCTCAGAAACAAAGTCCTGGAAATGACCGTAGCGGCGGGCGCAGGCCACATTGCGAGCTCATTTTCATGCGCGGAGATTCTGGTCGCCCTCTATTATGGCGGAGTCCTGCGGGTTGATCCGGAGAACACAAAATGGGAGGAGAGGGATCGATTCATTTTGAGCAAAGGGCAAGCAGCGGTAGCCCTCTACGCCGTTCTGGCCGATCGTGGGTTTTTCCCCGTGGATGAGCTCCTCACATTCACGCAGAAGGGGAGCAGGCTGGGGGGTCATACGGAAGACACCATCCCCGGCGTGGAGGCGTTCACCGGGTCACTGGGGCATGGCCTTTCTATCGCGGCTGGACTGGCCTTGGGGGCGAGATTGAGGCGGAAGGCGTTTCTCACCGCTGCCCTGCTCGGTGACGCCGAATGCCACGAGGGTTCGATCTGGGAAGCGGCTATGTTTGCGAGCTATCAAAAATTGAATAACCTCCTCGCAATAGTGGACAATAACGGTCAATCAGCCACGGACCTGCTGAAGAATTATCTCCCGTTGGAGCCGGTGGAAGAGAAGTGGCGCGCGTTTGGATGGGAAGTGCGCACGGTGAACGGGCACTCGATAACGGAGCTGCTCGACGCGATGAACGATGTCCATAACCCGTCATACCAAAAGCCCCTCTGTATCGTGGCGAACACTATAAAGGGCAAGGGAGTTTCTTTTATGGAGCGGAGCCCCATATGGCACTACCGCATCCCTGTGGGTGAGGAGCTTGAGATTGCGAAAAGGGAGCTCACATGAAGAGCGCGGCGAAGAAGTCCCTGAAAGACGAACCGACAAAACGCTGGGTTGCCGGCATGCGGGATTCTTTCTCAGACGCGCTCTACGAGATAGCCCGCAGGGACCCAAAAGTTGTTCTTGTTACTTCTGATACCGGCGCGGTCTGCCACGATGAGTTTAAAACGAATATCCCTAATCAATATATTAACGTCGGAATTGCGGAGCAGAACCTCATCGGAGTTTCTGCGGGGCTGGCAATGGCCGGACACATTGTGTATGCCTATGCCATCGTTCCTTTTGTTACCATGCGATGCTACGAGCAGATCAGGGTGGACCTCTGCTGCATGGGGCATCTGGCGGTGACCATGGTGGGGATCGGCGCCGGTTTCGACTACAATACACTGGGGCCCACTCATCACGGCACCGAGGACATCGCGCTCATGAGGGCGCTCCCCGGCATGACCGTGTTGAGCCCGTCCGACAGCGTGATGGCTGCGGCAAGCGCGCGTATCACTTATGAGTTGCCCGGGCCAAAGTACGTCCGGCTCGATCGGACCGGCCTCCCGCTCATTTACCCGGAGGGGACAACGGACTTTTCCGATGGCATGACGCATTTGAGGCAGGGCAAAGACGTGTGCATTGTGGCCACAGGGAGGATGGTGAAAAGAGCTCTTGATGTTGCTGAGCAGCTTGCCGAGAAATCAATGGCGGCATCAGTTGTGGACCTTTACAGGATAAAGCCTCTCAATGAGCGAATGCTTATCGATAGTATTAAAAAATCCAGCAGGATCATCACGCTTGAAGAACATTTTATGACTGGCGGGCTCGGAAGTCTCATCGCGGAGATGATGGTCGAGCACCACTCCTGCCTTCCCATGAAGCGGTTTGGAATACCGGATTGTTTTTGCAGGGAATACGGCCCGCGGGATCACCTCCACGCCCTCTATGGGCTTGATCTCGCGAGCCTCACCGAAGCAATCGCGGACTGGGTTAAACAGTGAGGATTCTCTTTATCCTCAAGAACGAGAATTTTCTTGCCCCCATAGGTCTCTGTGTCATATCAGCGGTGGTGCGTCGGGCCGGCCATGAGACTTACCTATGTGAGGTCCACCAGGATGATCCTCTTGATTCTGTAGAGAGGCTCAGACCCGATGTGGTTGCCTACAGCTCCCTCACGGGAGAGGCGAAACACTATATACGCATCAACAAGCGGATCAAGGAAGCGTTCCCACAGGTGTTCACCATCATGGGGGGGCACCACCCCACCTTTTTCCCGGAGATGATCCGTGAGACGACGCTCGACGCACTGTGCCGGGGAGAGGGAGAGGGAGCAATCACGGATCTCTTGAGCGCCCTTTCGTCCGGGAAAAGCCCCGGGGAGATCCCGAATATCATTCTACGCGAAGGCCCTCAGGAGTGCGCAGTGCGCCCTCTGGTGGAAGACCTCGATTCGCTCCCGTTTCCTGATTACGGGCTCCTCTACGACCACACACCAATGGGAGGCTATCCGCTCAAGAGCGTGATCACCTCGCGCGGGTGTCCTTACAACTGCACCTACTGTTTTAATAGAAACTGGAACGCGCTTTATAAAGGTTGTGGAAGATACGTTCGCCGCTATTCGGTGGATTACGTTATCGAAGATATCGAGAGGATCAAAAACAAGTGGCCGTTGAGCTGCGTAAAGTTCTATGACGATATCTTCGTATATCGAGTAGATGGGTGGTTAGAGGAGTTCTGTAGTGCGTACAGGAAGCGTATAGGAATCCCCTTTTTCATTCTTACGAGGTGCGACCTCTTAACCGAGGATATGGTGAAGCTGCTCAAGTACGCAGGCTGCCGCACCATCAGCATGTCAATAGAGGCGGGGAATCCTGAGATACGAAATGGTATGCTCAACCGCAGAATGAGCAACGAGCAGATCATCAATGCTCACCGACTCTGCGAGAAATATGGCATCTACACTTTCACGAACTGTATCATCGGCTTGCCGGGGACGAGATTTAGCAATGATCTGGAATCCCTCGATCTTTCGCTTGAATGCCACGTCGACTGGGGTGAGTTTCTCCAATTTCATCCGTACCCGGGGACAGAGCTTGGCGATCAGACCATTTCCATGGGCATGTACACCCCTGATTACGAATCAATGCATACCTCGTACCAGTTCATGTCGCCCCTCAATTGTTTCAGCGAAGAAGAGAAGAACCTCCAGCGGAACCTTGCCTTGCTTGGGTCTGTAGCAGTGGTGTTACCCCGCTTCAGAAATGTTATTGTCAAATATCTGCTTCGCATGAGGCCACACAAGCTTTTCACTCTATTCTATTTTCTTGCCAAACAGTATGCCCTGAGGAGAAAGATTTACACAACGAAAACGTCTTTCTGGAACTCGCTCAAGATTTTCGTGAGGAGTCTCCACCAGGACATGTTCAGGCATACGGAAGAAAAAGGGGTATAGTCTGACATGGCAAAAGGTCGGCAATTCGAGAGGATGCAATGTTCGGATTAAAGCACGACAAAGTAAACATAATCAGCCTTATTATTCTTGCAGGTTTTACTAGTCCCCGAAGGGGCAGAATTCCACGGGCGTGCCCGTGGATGAATGGATAATCGCTTTGCGAGGCATAGCACATAGCCTGAGTCTGTCATTGCGAGCGACTGAAAGGAGCGAAGCAATCTCAGCTTTTGACGAAAGATTGCTTCGTCACTTCGTTCCTCGCAATGACACCACCGAGATAGCCTCGCAAAGCGTCGAGCGAAGCTCGAAACGTGGAGCG
>Ga0315281_10000451_pt1 | contig 56839 bp, 53 predicted proteins | sample YL17G07_0_MG_FD_204540 | JGI IMG/M metagenome (GOLD analysis project Ga0315281, IMG submission 204540) | Sediment microbial communities from Yellowstone Lake, YNP, Wyoming, USA - YL17G07_0 | ecosystem: Environmental > Aquatic > Freshwater > Lake > Sediment | place: USA: Wyoming | collected...
CCCCATCCATTCGGCATCGCGGCTGGCAAGGTAATCGTTCACCGTTACCACATGCACGCCTTGGCCGGACAGGGCGTTGAGATACGCGGATAGGGTCGCCATCAGGGTCTTGCCTTCGCCGGTGCGCATTTCTGCGATCTTGCCGTAATGCAGCACCATGCCGCCGATCATCTGTTCATCGAAATGGCGCATCTGCAATATGCGCTGGCTGGCCTCGCGCACTGCGGCAAAAGCCTCCGGCAGCAAGGCATCCAGCGATTCGCCCTGGGCAACGCGCTGTTTGAAAGCGTCGGTCTTGTGGCGCAATTCCTCATCCGGCAGCTTGGCCATTTCAGCTTCGAGTGCGTTAATTGCCAGCACGGTCTGGCGATATTGTTTGAGCAGGCGGTCGTTGCGGCTACCGAAAATACTTTTCAGAAAATTGGAAATCATTTTTTTAATTCTTCTTTAAATTCAGGGTCACAAAAAACGAAAAGGGTGAGGCAGACACACCTCACCCTTGCACCAAGCCGGCACCTGTTAATTCGCGGCGCTTTGCAGGAAACGCGCGGGGTTTTGGGCGAGGCCCTTGTATCTCACTTCAAAGTGCAGGTGATTGCCGGTAGAGCGGCCCGTGTTGCCCACCTTGGCAATCTCCTGCCCGCGCCGCACTATCTGCCCGACTTTGACCAGCAATCTGGAAGCATGCGCATAACGTGTAACAATGTCATTGCCGTGATCTATTTCGACCATATTACCATATTGCGGATGGGAGTCTGAGTACACCACAATACCACTGGCCGAAGCCAGAATGGGCGAACCCTCCGGCACCATAAAATCCACACCCTCATGCATTGCATTCTTACCGGTAAAAGGATCGAAGCGCCAGCCGAAATTAGAGGAATGCCAGCCTTCCGTGGTCGGCGGCACCGAGGGAAACTGTTTCTTCTCCAGGTTGGACTGCATCAACAGTGTTTCCAGCGCCATCAGCTTGTCATTGCGGTCATTCAGCAGCACCGACAGGTTGGCCAATTGCTGGCTCATGCCGGGCAAGGAAACATCTTGCTGCATGGCAGGTATATAAGGGCCGCCTTGTGCGGGCGGTTGGTCGAAGTTAAACTCCTGCGGCTTGATTCCGCTCAACTTGGCCAGGCGGGCGCCGAGCGCGTCCAAACGTAATAACTGGGCCTGCATCTGGCCCATGCGGCCAGCCATGGTATCCAAACCTTCACGCAAATAGGATTGCTGCTTCTGCTGGCCCTCAGCCTGTACGCTGGCTAACCAGGCACGCATCTCGGTGCTCATGGCATCCGGCTGGAAGCGGATGAGGGTGTACTGCACCGCAAATACGGCCGCCAACAACAAGCCCATGGCCAACATTGCTGCCAGCAGCAAGTGCGTGCCATTCAGCGTAATGCTGCGAACTTTTGCAAAGCGACTGGAAACCAGAATAATATTCATGTTCCACCTTCAGTATTAATTTGATCAAGTGTCAAAACGTTTGAACTCTTATTTCAGCGCCAGCCATGAACTGCGCCAATTCTCCCGCAAGGCAGCGCAACTTGTTGCGTTGCAGCGGCATTATGAACGGCTGGCCCCTCCCTCACTGATGCGCGCCAGCCGTGTGCTGCAACTTGAGCGTCAAACCCTGACTCTCGCCGCAGACAACAGCGCGATAGCCGCAAAGTTGCGCCAGCTTGCCCCGGAACTGGTCAGCCTGTTCCAAGGCGCGGGTTGCGAGATTACTGGAATTCAGGTGAAGGTGCAAGTTGCCCGACCACCCATCATATACACTCCCATTCCCGCTTTGCTGAGCGCTGCGGGACGGCAGCGGCTGATTGATTTGGCCGACAAATTATCAGACTCGCCGCTGAAAAGCGCATTGCAGCGCCTCGCCAAAAAGAATAATGGCTAAGAGAGGCCTTGAATCCAAAAAACTCTCTGGTTAACTTAAACAATGCTTGATGCCTTACCCTTGCTCCATCTACCCAGGAACAAGCCTGGTTTGTGATATAACTACCGCTGTTCGGTAAATCTTGAGGGGGTTATGCTGAAATTCAATTTCTCCGTGACGACACGGGATGGACAAGCGGTTGAGAATATCCAGCTTTATGGCAAGGATTTGCCGGATGCGGAACGTAAGCTGCGCCAGATGTATCGCGATTGTGAAGTGACGCAATACAAGATAATAGACGCAGACAAAAAAATTGCACAGTCGGCGGATATAGAAGATGTGCTGTCGCTGATCGCCAAAGATAATGAGAACTAAACTGCGGGAAGTGGATAGTTGCCACTCCCGCTTTGTTCTTTGTGCAATCCCGGATTCCATGATCCCCTCCGCATTATTCGACCAGTACTACCCAATAAATCCATCGGCCAGCAATTCATCGAGCAGTGCATCATAGTCACACGCACCACGGCTGTTTGGCGCGTGCTCGAAGATGGTTTTATTCAGTGCCGGGCTTTCCGCCAGGCTGACGTTTTCTGAAATGAGCGTCCTGCAAACATCCGCACCGAATTCCGTTTCAGCCATAAGCAGGATATCCCGCGCCATGCGCCGCCGTGAGTCAAAACGGGTGATCAGATAACGGCGATTGACACGGCGTTTCAGCACCTGTTCGAGCGCATTGAGGGTTTTTCTAATCTGCATGGCGCCCTTGAAGGACAGGTGATCCGCCGAAATTGGGACGATAAGGCCGTCGCTGGCAAATATCGCATTTAGCGAAAGGACGCCAACCATCGGGCTGCAGTCGATTATCCAGGGCGTATTGATATCCCCCGTCTTTTCCGCCTGCAAGCTTGTGTTCAGCTTGTTAATTGCGTTGTAACCTTTTCCATATAACGCGTCCACCTTGCACAGTTCAACGTGTGACGGAATGATGCTGATTCCGCTGGCCGATTCCTGGATCATTTCACGTAACGGGCGATTGCGCTGAAACAGGCTGAAAACGCTGTCATCGCCAGAACGGGCGGCAATGCCGATAATGGCGCCGAATTGCGCCTGTGGGTCAAGGTCGATACCCACTGGTTGGCGTCCTCGGCGTGCCAGCGCGGCAGCCAAGTTTAGAGCCGTGGTGGTTTTTCCTACCCCGCCTTTCTGGTTAAAAACGGCGACGATAGTCATGGCTCATTGGGAATTGCGGTTGATTTGCGCATTGCAACTCGAGCTCTGCTAAACCAGAATGCGCCAGCCAATCAGGACGTAGCGCTCCAGCACGAACAGCGCGGCAAATACCAGAAGCGCAAAAGCCACGAAGCGCACTATCTGCCAGGCCAGATTGAGATAGCGGCGGTTGCGGGTGAACACGTACATTCCGCCGGCCAAAATAATGGAGAGGGCGGACAGGATAAGCAACAGGCGCAAGATGAGTATGGCGTTTCTCCTTGCGTGAGCGGGATAAGGGTTGTATGAGCTAAACAGCCTGCAATTGCAAACGCAAAAATGCCGGCGCCTCCTCAACCCTGCCGAAAGTAACGAACTCCCACGCCTGCTCATCGGCCAGCAAGGCGCGCAGCAGGACATTGTTAAGCGCATGGCCGGATTTGTAACCGGAAAATGCACCGATCAGCGGATGGCCGAGCAGGTATAAATCGCCGATGGCATCCAGCACCTTGTGCTTGACGAACTCGTCCTCGAAGCGCAGGCCATCCGGGTTGATGACGCGGTATTCGTCCATCACGATGGCGTTGTCCAGATTGCCGCCCAGTGCCAACCCCTGCGCGCGCATGTTCTCGACATCCTGCATAAAGCCGAAAGTACGGGCGCGGCTCACTTCCTTGATGTAAGAATGCTCCCCCAGATCCACCGTCACATTCTGCCTGGAGGTGGCAAATACCGGGTGGGCAAAATCGATGGTGAAATCCAGCTTGAAGCCGTTGAACGGCTCGAAGCGCACCCACTTGTCGCCATCCTTGACCTCAATATTTTTTTTGATGCGGATGAATTTTTTTGCGGCGGACTGCTCGACAATACCTGCGGATTGCAGCAGGAAAATGAACGTTCCCGCGCTGCCATCCATAATGGGGACTTCCGCGCTGGTCAGGTCAATAATGGAATTATCCACGCCCAGCCCGGCAAAAGCGGACATCAAATGCTCGATGGTGGCCACGCGCGCACCGTTTGTTTCCAGGCAAGTGGACAGGCGGGTGTCGTGCACCGCATGCGCCTCGGCGCGTATTTCCACCACCGGGGCGATATCCACGCGGCGGAACACGATACCGCTGTTGGCGGGCGCGGGGCGCAAGGTCAGGTCAACCCTCTCGCCGGTATGCAGCCCAACCCCCGTCGCGTGCACCGGATTTTTCAGTGTGCGTTGCTTAACCATGTTGTATCGAGTCCGATCAATCAGGCGCGCAGTTTAACATGCCCCTTTGCAGAACTCCGAATCAGTATTCCGCATTCCGCATTCCGCATTCCGCATTCCGCATTCCGCATTCCGCATTCCTCAGTCCGCTTGTTTGCGCAGGAAGGAGGGGATATCCAGCGTATCAATACCGGACTGTTTCATCGCTTCGACCGCTTCACGATGGCGTCCGCTGCGCATCACTGTCGGTTTTTCAAGTTCGTTGTAATTGACGGCGGATACCGGCTCGTCGTGCGTGCCGGTGCGCTCCCAGGAGACCAGCTCCGGTTTGGGTTGCTTGTGCTTCACCGGTGAACCCAGGCCCGTCGCCACGATGGTCACACGCAGTTCGTCGCCCATGTTCTCATCGAACACCGAGCCGACTATCACGGTGGCATCCTCAATGGCGAACTGCACGCTGTTGGTCACTTCCCTGTATTCCCTCAGCGTGAGGCTGCAATTGGAACTGATGTTTACCAGCACGCCGCGCGCGCCCGCCAGATCCACATCTTCCAGCAGCGGGCTGGACATGGCGCGCTCTGCCGCAAGCTTGGCGCGCTCCGGCCCGGAAGCGGTGGCCGAACCCATCATTGCCATGCCGTTCTCCGACATCAGGGTGCGCACATCGGCAAAGTCCACATTCACCAGGCCGGGCACATTGATTACTTCGGCAATACCCGCCACGGCGCCCTGCAATACACCGTTGGAGGAACGGAACGCGTCCAGCAGGGTGGTGTCTTCGCCCAGAACGGTCATCAGCTTTTCATTCGGCACGATGATCAGCGAGTCCACATATTGGCTTAACGCTTCGATGCCCTCTTGTGCCAGGCGCATGCGCTTGCCTTCGTGGGCAAATGGCTTGGTCACCACGGCAACGGTGAGTATATCCATTTCCCTGGCCACCTGAGCCACCACAGGGGCTGCGCCGGTGCCGGTGCCGCCACCCATGCCGGCGGTGATAAACACCATATTGGCGCCGACGACCAATTCGGCAATGCGCGCACGGTCTTCCTCGGCAGCGGCCCGCCCGACATCCGGAACCGCCCCGGCGCCCAATCCTTTGGTGATGTTGGCGCCGATCTGCAGCTGGGTGCGCGCCTTGCTGCGCTTGAGCGCCTGGGCATCGGTATTGATGGCGATGAACTCTACGCCCTGCACCCCTTCCTCGATCATATGATCCACCGCATTGCCACCACAGCCACCCACACCAATCACCTTAATCACAGCATCCTGAAGTTGTGCATCCATGATTTCGAACATTACTTTTCTCCCAGATTGATTACAAAACCGAAACACCCCATAAACCACTTAAAAATTGCCTGACAAAAAACCCTTCTTGAAAACCACCCCGCTAAAAATTACCCTGAAACCACGCTTTCATCCTGCCCAGCACATCGCTGAAGGAATTCGACTGCAGGCGCGCCGCCTGGTGGCGCTGGTGCTGCTCCAGCCCATACAGCAGCAACCCGACCCCGGTGGAAAAGCGCGGCGTCTTCACCACATCGGACAAGCCACCCACGTAATGCGGCAGCCCCAGGCGCACCGGCATGTGGAATATCTCTTCGCCCAGCTCCACCATGCCTTGCATGGCGCTGCTGCCGCCGGTAATCACGATGCCGGAGGACAGCAAATCCTCAAAACCGCTGCGGCGCAATTCGGCCTGCACCAGCGAATACAACTCTTCCACGCGCGGCTCGATGACTTCCGCCAGGGTCTGCCGCGACAGCATGCGCGCCCCGCGTTCGCCCACACCGGGCACCTCGATAGGCCCATCGTCGGCGAGCTGACGCAAGGCGCAGCCATATTTGATCTTGATATCTTCCGCGTCCTTGGTCGGGGTGCGCAGGGCCATCGCAATATCGTTGGTGATCTGGTCGCCCGCGATGGGAATCACTGCGGTATGGCGGATCGCGCCGCCGGTGAAAATCGCCACGTCGGTGGTGCCGCCACCGATGTCCACCAGGCACACACCCAGGTCTTTTTCATCGTCGGCCAGCACCGCCTTGCTCGACGCCAGCGGCTGCAAGATCATCTCGCGCACCTCCAGCCCGCAACGGTGCACGCACTTCATGATGTTTTGCGCCGCCGCCACCGCACCGGTGACGATATGCACCTCGACTTCCATCTTCATGCCGCTCATGCCGAGCGGCTTTTTGATACCCTCCTGCCCGTCGATGCTGAACTCCTGTTCCAGGATATGCAGGATTTGCTGGTCGCCCGGCAGACTGATCGACCTGGCGGTTTCAATCACACGGTCGATGTCGGCCTGCGCCACCTCCTTGTCCTTGATCTTGACCATGCCATTGGCGTTCTGGCTTTTGATGTGGCTGCCTGCAATGCCGGTATACACCTCGCGTATCTTGCAGTCGGCCATCAGCTCGGCATCGCCCAGCGAGCGCTGGATTGCAGCCACCGTCGCGTCTATGTTGACCACCATGCCCTTCTTCATGCCGGATGATTCATGCATCCCCACGCCGATTACTTCCAGCGTGCCTTCCGGCTTGATCTCGCCGACGATGGTGACAATCTTGGAAGTGCCTATATCCAGGCCGACGATCAAATTTTTGGTTTCCCTGTTTTTGCTCATTGCATTTCTCCGGTGCCACAACCCAACCAAATCAACCCTGCTTCTTTTTTTCTACCGCATAACCCGGCAAATATGCCGCGAAGCCATTGTGGTAACGCAAGTCCACGTAATTCACCGTGCGCTGCTGTCCATTTTCATGCGGAGCTTTTCCCGCATTGGAAATTGCGTAACTTTGTTGCATGGGCGCCAGGCTGTACGGATATACCGCCACGAAGCGCGCCAAGCGCTGCCGTGACTGCTCGCGCCCCAGTTCCAGCACCATGCCGTTGTTCAGGCGTAGCTGCCAGGCATGGCGCGGCGACAGGCCGATCTGCTCAATCTTCTGCTTGAGCGGCGCAAGCTGCTTATCGAATGCGCTATACATCTGCGCCATTTCGGCAGCGCTATCGGGCTGGCCGATGAATTTCGGCAACACCTGATCTGCCTCCGCCGTGAACACCTCGCCGTGCGTGTTCACCAGTTCCGCACCGTTCCAGCGCGCCAGCGCCACGTGCTCTTCCAGGTTCACCTCCAGCCGCCAGGGAAAGTGGCGCCGCACGCTCACCTTGCGCACCCAAGGCAACTTTTCAAAAGCATGCCGCGTACTTTCCAGGTCGACGGTAAAAAAATTACCGTGTAATTCATTGCGCACCACCGCCTCGACCTGCGCGACATCCACCCGGTTCGGTGCGGTGCTTAACTGCACGGCACGTAGCGAAAATTCCGGCATGTGCAGCGCATAGTGCAATGCGCCATACAACGCCAACATGAAGCTAATGCCGAACAGCGTGCTGGAAACCCCGTGCAACAGATACGGCTTATCCCACATCGCCCTCTCCCCAACCCTCTCTGATGGAACTACTAGCCATCTGACTAGGCTGGCTAACAACGCCAGCCAAGTCATTGGTTACCGCAAGCGGGCGAGGGAGCAAACGTGAAGAGCCATTTCTAACTTCTGCCAGCTCCAATATGCGCAACACCAGTTGTTCGAAGCTCATCCCTGCCTGCCTGGCCGCCATCGGCACCAGGCTGTGGTCGGTCATGCCGGGTGCGGTATTGATTTCCAACAGGTACGGCTTGCCCGCCTCGTCGACCAGAAAATCCACCCGCCCCCAACCTGTGCCGCCTACCAGCGCGAAGCCCTGTTGCGCCAGCCGCTGCATTTCCGCTTCCTGTGCCGGCGCGAGCCCGCATGGGCACAGGTAGCGCGTGTCGTCGCGCAGGTATTTCGCCTCATAGTCGTAGAACTCATTGGCCGGTTCGATCTTGATCACCGGCAACGTCTGCTCGCCGAGAATGGCGACGGTGTATTCGCCGCCGCCAACGAACACCTCCGTAATCACCAGCTTGTCATGGCGTGCAGCCTCTTCATAAGCCGCGCGCAAATCGCCCACCCGCTTCACTTTGCTGATGCCCACGCTGGAACCTTCGTTGGCCGGCTTGACGAATAGCGGCAATTCCAAACGCGCCGCGACGGCATCGAAATCGCTATCGGCAGTCAGCAATTCATATTCCGGGACCGGCAATCCAGCCGCCTGCCATACCAGCTTGCTGCGCCACTTATCCATGGCCAGCGCGCTGGCCAACACGCCGCTGCCGGTATAGGGGATGCCCATCAGCTCGAGCGCGCCCTGTACCGTGCCGTCCTCGCCGAAACGCCCATGCAGCGCAATAAAAACGCGTTGATAACCTTCGTCCAGCAAAGTGTGCAAATCCTGCACGGCGGGATCAAAGCCGTATGCGTCGACACCGCTCTTCCGCAAAGCGGCCAGCACCGCCGCACCGCTCTTGAGCGACACCTCGCGCTCGGCGGAGCGCCCGCCATACAGCACCGCGACCTTGCCAAAATCCCTCATGCGGCCTCTCCAATAATTCGCACTTCAGGATGCAAACAAATGCCGGTCTGTTGCAGCACCATTGCCTGCACTTCGTTGATTAAATTTTCGATGTCCGCTGCCGTGGCGCCGCCCATATTCACGATAAAATTGGCGTGTTTCTCCGATACCCGCGCGCCGCCGATTTGCCTGCCTTTCAAGCCGCAGGATTCGATCAACCTTGCCGCGTAATCGTCCGGTGGATTGCGGAACACCGAACCGGCATTCGGCAGGTTCAGCGGCTGGCTGGCGATGCGCTTGCTTAACAACGCCTTGATTTCTTCGCGCGCAGCTTCACCTTCGCCCTCCGCGAATTTCAGCCATGCGCCGACAAACCATTCATCGCACTCGCTGACGGAAAGCAAATCCCCCCGCACCTGCGGCGCTTCCCCCATTTTGCAAAGGGGGGGTAGGGGGGATTTACTCCGCACTACGGAGCGATACCCAATCTCATAATCCGCTGCAGTGCGTTCATGCAGCGCACCGCTACGATCCATCACCTGCACCCGCGCCACCACATTCCATATTTCGCTGCCATAACAACCGGCATTCATCGCCAGCATTCCGCCCACTGTGCCGGGTATCCCGGCAAAAAATTCCGCGCCGCTCAGGTTATGCAGCGCCGCAAAGCGCGCCAGCTTTGCACCCGGGACTCCGGCCTGCGCATAGACCAGTCCGTCCGTCTCCATGCGTAACTCACCCAGCGCGCCATGCAATAGCAGCACCGTGCCGCGCAGGCCGCCGTCGCGCACCAGCAGGTTGCTGCCCAAGCCGATTGCCATCAGCGGCTCCCCCGCTGGCAGGGTGCGCAGAAATGCCGCGAGGTCGGCCAGATCGACCGGTTGATAAACGCGTTCGGCATGTCCACCCGCGCGCCAGCTGGTGTGGCGGCGCATATCTACATCGTGGCGTAGCATTCCGCGCAGGTCAGAGGACTGAGGACTGAGGACAGAAGACAGAGAGTTGAGCGGCTTTGCCGTATCTTTATTAAAAGATTGCCGCGCAGCGGCAACAAAACCTATGTCCTTTGTCCTCAGCCCTCTGTCTTCTGTCTTCATGCACCCTCCGCCATTTGACGTACTTGTGCTGGAACACCACCAATGGAACCTGCACCCATGGTCACCACCACATCGCCCGGCCTGGCCATTTTCAAGATCGCCTGCGGCATATCCTGTATCTGCTCGACGAACACCGCCTCGCCCTGTCCTGCCACACGCACCGCATGCATCAACGTGCGCCCGTCCGCCGCCACAATGGGCGCCTCGCCCGCCGCATATACTTCCGCCAGCAGTAGCGCATCCACAGTGCACAGCACCTTGACAAAATCCTCGAACAGATCGCGTGTGCGCGTGTGGCGATGCGGCTGGAATGCCAGCACCAGACGCCGCCCCGGAAAAGCGCCGCGCACTGCGGCTATCGTGGCGGCCATCTCGGCGGGGTGGTGGCCGTAGTCGTCTATCAAGGTGAAGCTGCCGCCGTTCTCCAGCGGAATTTCGCCATAGCGCTGGAAGCGTCGTCCCACCCCTTCGAATTCAGCCAGTGCGCTGACGATGGCCGCATCCGCGATGCCGATTTCCATGCCCACGGCCATTGCCGCCAGCGCGTTATGCACGTTATGCAAGCCGGCCAGATTAAGCGTGACATCCAGATCGCGCGGGTAACCGTTCTGCCGGCACAGCGCGGTGAAGCGCATCTTGCCGTTTTCATGGCGCACGTCCACCGCGCGGATTTGCGCGTCCTCGGCAAACCCGTAAGTGGTGACTGGCTTGGTGATGCTGGGCAGAATGTCGCGCACGTTGGCGTCGTCCACGCACACCATGGCCATGCCGTAGAACGGCAGGTGCTCGACGAAATCCACGAACGCCTGTTTCAGTTTTGCAAAATCGTGGCCGTAGGTTTCCATGTGGTCGGCATCGATGTTGGTAATCACTGCCAGTATCGGCTGCAGGTACAGGAACGAAGCGTCCGATTCGTCGGCTTCCACCACGATAAATTCGCCCGTGCCCAGCTTGGCATTGGTGCCGCTGCTGTTTAACCTGCCGCCGATCACAAAGGTCGGGTCGAAGCCGCCCTTGGCCAGCACGCTGGCGGTCAGGCTGGTAGTCGTTGTCTTGCCGTGCGTCCCCGCCACCGCGATACCCTGGCGCAAGCGCATCAACTCGGCCAGCATCACGGCGCGCGGCACCACCGGGATGTTGCGCGCGCGCGCCGCCAGCACTTCCGGATTGTCCTTGCCCACCGCAGATGACACCACCACCGCATCCGCATTGGTGAGATGGTTCCCGGCATGCCCAACATATACCGTCGCTCCGAGTTGCCGCAGGCGCTGTGTGGCGGCGCTGTCGGTCAGGTCCGAACCGCTCACCTGAAAACCCAGATTGAGCAGCACCTCCGCGATGCCGTTCATGCCGGAGCCGCCGATGCCCACGAAGTGGATGTTTTTAACTTTATGCTTCATGCTGCCGCCAATTCTGCGCACACTTGTGCCACGCGGGATGCCGCTGCCGGTTGTGCTGCTGCGCGCGCCGCCTGCGCCATGGCTAGTGCGTGCGCTCGGGTCATGTCTTGCAACAAATCAGCCAAACGTGGCGGAGTCAATTCGCCCTGCGGCAACAAGATTGCCGCGCCGCGCTCGCTCAGAAAACGCGCGTTGCCGGTCTGGTGGTCGTCCACCGCAAACGGGAAGGGCACCAGAATGCTCGCCACACCTGCTGCCGCCAGTTCGGCAATGGTCAAGGCTCCAGCACGGCAGATCACCACATCCGCCCATGCATAGTAGTGCGCCATGTCTTCCAGAAAAGGCTTGATCTCGGCAGTCACTCCCGCTTGTTGATAAGCTGTTTGCACCGCTTCAAAATGCTGCTTGCCGGTCTGGTGCGTAACTTTTGGGCGTACAGTTTGCGGCAGCAAAGCCAGCGCCTGCGGCATACATTCGTTAATCGCCTTTGCGCCCAGGCTGCCGCCGACCACCAGCACATTGAGTGCGCCGTTACGTGCGGCGTAGCGCTGTTGCGGTTCGGGCAGTGCGGCGATGCTGTCGCGCACCGGATTGCCGCACCATTCGGCGCCGGGCAGTACTTTCGGGAAACCGCTCAGCACGCGTTTGGCAAAATGCGCCAAGGTCTTGTTGCTCAACCCGGCAATCGAATTTTGCTCATGAATGACCAGCGGGCGGCGCAACAATGCAGCCATGATGCCGCCGGGAAAGGTAATGTAACCGCCCATACCGAGTACCACGTCGGGGCGGTGGTGCAACAACGCAATTGCACTTTGCCACAGTGCCACCAGCAGACTGAAGGGCAGTACCAATTTGCGCAGCAGCCCTTTACCGCGCAACCCGGAAAAATTCACCCACGCCATTTCGTAACCATGCTTGGGCACTAACTCGGCTTCCATGCTGTTGGGTGCGCCCATCCAAGTGACATGCCAATCCAGAGCGCGCAGCACATCGGCTACCGCCAGGGCAGGGAATATGTGACCGCCTGTCCCACCAGCCATGATCAGAATAGAACGGCTCACAAGAAGCCTCCTGGCTTAGAGGACAGAAGACAGAGGACAGAGGACAGAGGCGTTGTCGCGGCTGCGCCGCATCCTTGAGATAACGTGCCGCGTAGCGGCACACAACAATCTGTCCTCTGTCCTCTGTCTTCTGTCCTCTGAATCATACCGGCATCCCCCGCATCATTCGCCTGTTTTGGCTACGGCATAACATTAGCTGCGCGAATGTTCCCCCATCCGGGGACGAGAGCCTCCACCGAAATTTCCGGATGAAGTCAGCCGTACCCATCATCAAGATGATTAAACTCATATTGGCTGATCTCTCATCATCCGGCGATTTTGGCTACGGCATAACATTAGCTGCGCGAATGTTAGCCTCCACCGAAATTTCCGGATGAAGTCAGCCGTACCCATCATCAAGATGATTAAACTCATATTGGCTGATCTCTCATCATCCGGCGATTTTCCCAGTCGATTCTCAGGAGTATCGCCGCCACGGTACAGTTCACCACCACGCCGCTGCCGCCGAAGCTGAGGAAGGGCAGGGTCAGGCCCTTGGTGGGCAGCACGCCCATGTTCACGCCGCCGTTGATCATCGCCTGCACGCCCAGCCATACGGCGATGCCCTGCGCCAGCAGCGCGGCGAACTGGCGGTCGAGAAAAGCGGCTTGGCGGCCGATGGCGAAGGCGCGAATGAGCAGGCCGACAAACAGCACGATGACCGTACACACGCCGACGAAGCCGAGTTCCTCGGCAATCACCGCGAGCAGAAAATCCGTGTGCGCTTCCGGCAGGTAAAATAATTTTTCCACGCTGGCGCCCAGCCCCACACCGAACCATTCGCCGCGCCCGAAGGCGATCAGCGCATGGCTCAACTGGTAGCCTTTGCCAAAAGGATCAGACCACGGATCCATGAAACCGATGACGCGCTGCATGCGGTAGGGGGATGAAATAATCAGCGCCGCAAATGCGAGCGGCAAGGCAAACACCAGTCCGCCGAACACCTTGAGATTGAAGCCGCCCAACCACAGGGTGCACAACGCAATGGCGCAGATCACCACGAATGCGCCCATGTCCGGCTCCAGCAGCAGCAGCCAGCCCACCAGTGTCATCACCGCGAACATCGGCAGAAAGGCCTTGCGGAAGGTGTGTTTGACGCTGCCCTTGCGCATCGTGTAGTCGGCGGCATACAGGACGGCGAACAGTTTCATCAATTCGGACGGTTGCAGGTTGATGACGAACAGCGACAGCCAGCGGCGGCTTCCATTCACCGCACGGCCAATGCCTGGAATCAGCACCAGTATCAGCAGCACCACGCCCAGCATGAACAGGTAAGGCGCCAGTTTTTGCCAGGTTTGCACCGGAACCTGGAACGCCATCACCCCGGCCACGATGCCGATGAAAACAAACAGGCTCTGCCGGATCAGGTAATACGCGGGACGGAAACCGGTGAACTTGCTTTCCTCGGCGGTGGCGATGGAAGCCGAATACACCATCACCATGCCGATGGACAGCAGCGCGAGCACGATCCACACCAGCATCTCGTCGTATTCCGCCATCGCCGGGCGGGAGGCGCTCAGGCTTGCGACGCGCATGCCGCCTCCTCTTGCCGCTCATACACCGTGCCGGCCAGTTCATGTACCGCCCCGACGAACGCCTCGGCACGGTGCGCATAGTTGCGGAACATATCGAAGCTGGCGCAAGCCGGCGACAGCAGCACCGCGTCACCCGGCTGTGCAAGTGCGGCGCTTTGCCGCACCGCATCAGCCATATCATCGGCATACACCACTGGCACGCCGCAATTTTCCAGCGCCGCTGCGATTTTGTCCGCATCGCGTCCGATCAGCACCACGGCGCGCGCATGTTCCGCCACCGCCGGGCCGAGCGGCGTAAAGTCCTGTCCCTTGCCATCGCCGCCAGCGATCAGCACGCTTTCCCGCCCCAGCCCTTGCAGTGCTGCCACGGTCGCGCCAACGTTGGTGCCCTTGGAGTCGTCGTAATAGATCACGCCGTTGATTTCTGCGACAGGCTCCACGCGATGCGGCAGCCCCTTGAACGCGCGCAGTCCGTTCAGCAATGGGCGTAGCGGCAAGCCGATGGCACGGCATAGCGCCAGCGCGGCAAGGGCGTTCGCCACGTTGTACAAACCGGTAACCTGCAACTCGTTGGCATTCAGCACGCGCTGACGTCCCTGCACCAGCCAGACATCAGCCCCATTGCGTTCGATACCCCAATCACTCTCATTCATGGGTGAAGGCAATCCCAATCCGAAGGTGATCGTCAAACGGCCCGATAGCGCCATGCCTATGCTGGCCGCGTCGTCGCGGTTAAGCACCTGCACGCCGATGCCGTGTCCGCTGCTACGGAAGATGCGTGCCTTGGCGGCGATGTATTCGCCCATGTCGTTGTAGCGATCCAGGTGATCCTCGCTGATATTGAGCGCCGTCGCCGCATCGGCACTGAGCGTATGGATCGTTTCCAACTGGAAACTCGACAGTTCCAGCACCCACACGTCCGGCTGTTTTCCGTTGCGATCCAGCAGGGCATCCAGCACTGCGGGCGAGATGTTGCCCGCCACTACCGTGTCTAATCCCGCCTCCCGGCACATCGCGCCGACCATGCTGGTCACCGTGGTCTTGCCGTTGGTGCCGGTAATGGCGACGATAACGGGCTTTTTGTTTCCTTCCCCCAGCTTCCGGTTTTCCGCCTCAAGTTGTTGAGCGAGCAACTCGATGTCGCCGACGATGGGAATGCGCCGCTCCGCCGCCTTCATCAGCAACGGGTCGCGCAATGGCACGCCGGGGCTGATGGCAAGCAGTTCCATGTCATCCAGCAATTCGCTGCGGAACACGCCACAGCGAAACTCCACCTGGGGGAATTGCTCCTGCAAGGCATTCAGCGACGGCGGAAAATCGCGGCTGTCGGCGGCGCGGACGCGCGCACCCTGCGCACTCAGCCAGCGCACGAGCGAGCGCCCGGTCTCGCCGAGGCCCAGCACCAGTACTTTTTTGTCAGCCAATTGTTTCATGTTCGCTCCAAAATGTAGGTCGGGCTCTGCCCGACATGGTGGGCTAAGCCCACCCTACATAACTGCCTTACCTCAACTTCAACGTCGCCAATCCCAGCAATACCAACAGCATCGTAATGATCCAGAACCTCACGACAACCTGCGTCTCCTTCCAGCCCTTTTGCTCGAAGTGGTGGTGCAGCGGCGCCATCAGCAGGATGCGTTTGCCGACACCATAACGCTGCTTGGTGTATTTGAAATACGATACCTGCAGCATCACCGACACTGCCTCGACCACGAACACGCCGCCCATGATGAACAGCACCAATTCCTGGCGCACGATTACCGCCACTACACCCAGCGCCGCGCCCAGTGCCAGCGCTCCCACGTCGCCCATGAATACTTCCGCCGGATAGGCGTTGAACCACAGGAAGGCCAATCCCGCACCGGCGATGGAACCGCAGAACACTGCCAGCTCGCCCGCACCCGGAACATGGGGAATACCGAGATACTTGGCGAACACGGCATGGCCCGCGACATAGGCGAAGATCGCCAGCGCGCCACTCACCATCACCGTAGGCATGATCGCCAGACCATCCAGGCCGTCAGTCAAATTCACCGCATTGCTGCTGCCGACGATAACCAGATAAGTCAGCACGATGAACGTGGTTGCGCCCAGCGGAAACACCAGATACTTGAAGAACGGCACGATAAGTTCGGTATGCGCAGGCAGGCTGGAATGCCACCACAGGTACACCGCGACAATCAGCGCGATGATGGATTGCCAGGACATCTTGGTCCTGGCCGACAAGCCCTTGGGATTGCGGTGTACCACCTTGCGGTAATCATCCACCCAGCCGATGGCGCCGAAACCCAGTGTAGTGAGCAGCGCCACCCACACATACGGGTTGGTGAGGTCGCCCCACAGCAGTGTGGTGATGGCTATCGAGGTTAGAATCAGCGCACCGCCCATGGTCGGGGTGCCGACCTTTACCAAATGGGTCTGCGGGCCGTCGTCGCGCACCGCCTGCCCGATTTTGTAGGCGGTCAATTTGCGGATCATCATCGGCCCCACCATGAAGGAAATGAACAGCGCGGTCATCGCGGCCAGCACGGCGCGTAATGTGATGTAGCCGAACACGTTGAACGTTCTGATGTCTTGCGCCAGCCATTGGGTGAGAGCTAATAGCATTTTTGCTCCTTGCTGTCGCGAGAAGAGGGAAGGGAAGATGGGGAAGAGGGAAGAGGGAAGGGGGAAGGGGGAAATCCTGAAACACCCTCGCCCTTCTCCCTTCTCCCTTCTCCCTTCTCCGCTTCAACATCCTTCTCTTCGCCCACACAGTGGGCGACCACCCGCTCCATACGCATAAAACGCGAGCCTTTCACCAGCACCGTGCTGTTTGCGTCCATATCCTTGTCCAGCGCGGCAAGCAAATCCTCGATGCGTTCAAAATGGCGCGCGCCCGCACCGAATTCCTGCACCGTATGGGTGGTCAATTCTCCCAGCGCCAGCAACACGTCCACCCTCAAACGGCGGGCTTCCGCGCCGATCTCGCCGTGCAGGCGCACCGCGGCGGCTCCCAGTTCGCCCATGTCGCCCAGCACCAGGATTTTTTTGCCAACAGCCTGCGCCAGCACCTTGAGCGCGGCGTGCAGCGAGGCAGGGTTGGCGTTGTAGCTGTCATCTATCAGCATCCCGCCGTGCAACGCTGCCTTGCGCTGCAAGCGCCCGGCGACACCGGAGAATTTTTCCAGCCCCGCAGCAATGTCGTCCAAGCCTATGTGCAGCGCCGCTGCCGCTGCGATGGCGGCCAGCGCATTGCGCACGTTGTGTACTCCCGGCACTTGCAAATTTGCGCTGAAACTGCCCTGCGGCGTGCTCACTTCGATGTGCGCGCCATGCCCCTGCGGCTGCCATTGCGCATGGACTGCCACTTGGCGTTCCATGCCGAATTCGATCACCGCGTGGACTCCTGCCAGCTTGCGCCATAGCGGGGCATGGGCATCATCGGCGTTGATCACCGCGATGCCGTTTTCCGGCAAGCCCGCAAAAATCTCTCCTTTGGCGCGCGCCACCGCTTCCACCGAGCCGAGCCCGGCCAGGTGCGCACTGCCTGCATTGTTGACGATGGCCACATCCGGCCGCGCCAGGCGTGTCAGGTAATCGATCTCGCCGGGATGATTCATGCCCATCTCGATCACCGCATAGCGATGTGTAGCGCGCAGCTTCAGCAGCATGAGCGGCATGCCGATGTCGTTGTTTAAATTGCCTGTGGTGGCGAGTACCGCATCTGCGCTGCCCGCCGCGCTACGCAGGATGCTTGCCAGCATTTCTTTCACTGTGGTCTTGCCATTGCTGCCGGTCACCGCCACCAGCGGAATATCAAATTGCTCACGCCAATACGCTGCCAGACGGCCTAGCGCGAGGCGCGTATCTTCTACAGCGAGGATTGCGGATTGCGGATTGCGGATTGCGGAAAGCTCATCAATTCTGTCCGCATTCACCATTGCCGCGACTGCGCCGCTTTGCGCGGCAGCGATGACAAATGTCGAGCCGTCAAAACGCTCACCTTGCAGTGCTATGAAGAGATCGCCGGACGTAATCGCGCGGCTGTCGCTGGATACGGCGGTGAACAACACATCCTGGCCGATCAGTTTGCCACCCAACACTTGCGCGGCTTGCGACAGCAGCATCATGCTTTGGCGCTCCGGCTATCCTGAGCCTGTCGAAGGGGCCACGATGCCAGCGCGCGTTGCGCCACCTCGATATCGCTGAACGGATATTTCACGCCTTTGATTTCCTGGTATAACTCATGCCCCTTGCCCGCCAGCAGCACGGTATCCTCCGCCCGCGCATGGCCGATGGCTTGTTCAATCGCCTGCGCACGGTCTTCAATGATTTGATAATTCCATTTGCCCATGCCGGAAACGATGGCGGCAATAATGTCGCGAGGCTCCTCGTTGCGCGGGTTATCGCTGGTGACGATGCAGTTGTCAGCCAGTCTTGTTGCAATGGCGCCCATCATCGGACGTTTGCCCCGGTCGCGGTCGCCGCCACAACCAAACACGCAAATCAATTTGCCACTGCCGGCTTCGGCCACTTCGCGCAAGGCCTGTAACACTTTTCCCAGGGCGTCCGGCGTATGCGCATAATCCACCACAACAGATGGACATCCATCCCCGCCAAGCGTCTGCATGCGCCCGGACACCGCCTGCACCAGCGCCAGTTCGCGCAAGGCATCGTCCAGCGTTACCCCGCTCACCAGTAACACTGCCAGCACACCGAGCAGATTGGCGGCATTGAAGCGCCCAAGCAACGGGCTATGCAGCACACCGCCGCCCCAGCTGGAATGCACTTGCAGGCTGAGCCCCTGTGCATCCATGTGCAACGCGCCGCCATACACCATGCGTATGCCGAGGCGTTCCGCCAATTGCAGCGCGGCATCGCTCAAGCCATAACCAACTACTTCTACTTCCGCATTCAGCAGTTGTTCGGCGAACCCGGCGCCGAATGCGTCATCCAGGTTGAGTACGGCATACTTGAGGTTTTGCCACTCGAATAAACGGCGCTTGGCCGCAGCGTATTGCTGCATGTCGCCGTGGTAATCGAGGTGATCGCGGCTGAGGTTGGTGAGCAGAGCCACGTCGTATTTCACGCCATTTACGCGCCCCTGCGCCAATGCATGGGATGACACTTCCATCGCCACCGCCTTTGCATCCTGGGCCAGATAATCGGCCAATAAGCCGTGCAGGCAGATGGCATCGGGCGTGGTGTTCAACGTCGGCTGTAAAGCGCCCTGAAAGCCGTTGCCCAGTGTGCCCACCACAGCAGTTTTTTTGCCCAGCGCACAAAATGATTGCGCGATCCAGTGGCTGCACGAAGTCTTGCCGTTGGTGCCGGTGATGCCCACCATCCACAATTTTCCGGATGGATTGCCATAAACGTAATCGGCAATTTCCCCCGTGTGGTGGAGCAAATCGGCAACCGCCAGATTGGGAAGCTGCCATGCGTCATGCCAGTTGAAGCCGTGCGCGTCCCACGGGTGCCCGGACACAAGTTTTTCGTAGATCACCGCGTTAGCGCCATTGGCGATGGCCTGCGCGATGAACTGGCGCCCGTCCGCTTGGCCGCCGGGATAAGCGACGAAGGTGTCGCCTGCTTTTATCGCACGGCTGTCCGTTACCAGCCGCGTGATCGCCACACCAAGAGAGGCGAGCAACTCAAGGTGAAATTTCATACTTCTTCTTTCACAATGTCCGCCGGTGGCATCAGCACATTGCCGAGCGGTGCGTCGTTTGGCACGTTGAGCAGGCGCAACGCCGAGCCCATCACATTGCTGAACACCGGCGCGGCAACTTGTCCGCCGTAGTATTGCTCGCCGCCCGGTTCGTTGATCATCACCGCCACGATCAGGCGCGGGTTGGACGCGGGAGCCAGCCCGACAAACGAGGCGATATAGCGGTTGACGTAATGCCCGCCTTCCAGTTTGTGCGCCGTGCCGGTTTTGCCCGCCACGCGGTAGCCGTTGATCTGCGCCAGCGGCGCGGTTCCGCCTGGCTTTACCACCAGCTCCAGCATGTCGCGCACCGCGCGTGCCGTGGCCTGGGAATATACTTTCCTGCCGGCAGCAGGCACATCCTGCTTGAGCAGCGTCACCGATTTCAGATCGCCGTCGTTGGCGAACACGGTGTAGGCGCGCGCCAGTTGCAGCAGGTTGACCGAGATGCCGTTGCCGTAGGACATGGTGGCCTGCTCGATGGGTTGCCATTTCTTGTAATCGCGCAGCCTGCCCATCGCTTCGCCGGGAAACGCGCTGCCGGTTTGCGCGCCGAAGCCGGTTTCGCTCAAGCTGCGCCAGAAAGTTTCCGGCGCCAGCGACAGCGCGATCTTGGCCGCACCCACATTGCTGGATTTCTGGATCACCTGCGCCACGGTAAGCACCGTCTCCGGATGGGTGTCATGAATCTTGCGCCCGCCGACGGTGTACACACCGCCTTCGGTATTGATGACCGTTTCCGGCGTCACCTTGCCTGCCTCCAACGCGGCAGCCACGGTAAACGGTTTCATGGTGGAACCCGGCTCGAACAGGTCGGTCACCGCATGGTTGCGCATGGTCTTGAGTTCGACTTTGGCGCGGTTGTTGGGGTTGTAACTCGGCCAGTTGGCCAACGCCAGCACTTCGCCGCTCTTCGCATCCAGCACCACGATGGAACCCGCCTTGGCCTTATGCTGCTCGACAGCCAGCTTGATTTCGCGGTAAGCCAGATACTGCATTTTGCTGTCTATGCTCAGCGCCATGTCGTTGCCCGGCTTGGGTGCGCGTATGCTGGCCACGTCTTCGACGATATGCCCGCGCCTGTCCTTGATGACGCGCTGGCTGCCGGCCTTGCCGCCAAGCTGCTCCTGCAATGCCAGCTCGATGCCTTCCTGGCCGTTGTCATCCACATCGGTAAAACCCAGCAGGTGCGCCGTCACGTCCGCACTGGGATAGTAGCGGCGGTATTCGCGGCGCAATGCCACGCCCGGCACTCCCAGCTTCACGATTCTTTCCGCCTGTTCGGGCGGCAATTGGCGTTTGATATAAATGAAATCGCGCGAGGTATCGAACAAGCGGTTTTTCACTTCCTCGACATCCATGCCCACGATCTGCGCCAACTGTTTCACTTGTTGCGGCGTCGCTTCCACATCCTGCGGGCTGACCCAGATGGATTCCACCGGAGTGCTGATGGCGAGCGGTTCGCCATAGCGGTCGGTAATCATGCCGCGGTGCGCATTGATGTCGACGACGCGGCCATAACGCGCATCGCCTTTCTGTTGCAGAAAATCGTTGTGTATGCCTTGCAGGTACACCGAACGCGCCATCAGCGCGCACAGGCCCAGCAGCAGCAGTACAAACAACAGACGGGAACGCCACGGCGGTAATTCCTTGAGTCCTGCTATCTGTATGCTGCTGGCGTAATTCATGGTTGCGTTGTTAGCCCTTTCAACTGTTCACCGCGAATAAACTGAATCTGCCCGCTCTTCGGCAACTGCATCTGCAATTTGGTTGCGGCAATTTTTTCCACGCGCACAGGCATTGCCCATGTGCCTTGCTCAAGCTGCAACTGCCCCCATTCCACTTCCATCCGTTGCGCCTCGTCTTTTTCTTTTTGCAGTTCCGTAAACAATTTGCGCGCCTTGTGCTGTGAAGTCACGACACCCAACGCGCAAGCGATCACCACGAGCAGGAGCAACAGGCGCGCTCTACCGGTCATGGCAAAAACCATTTCTGATGATGAATATCGCCATGACCGTTCCCTCTCTCCTAACTCTGGTGAAACAACTAGCCAATCGACTAAGCCCGCAAGCGGGCAAGTCGCTGGTTATCTCCCGCAAGCGGGCGAGAGGGACGCAGGCTCGCTTCGCGAGAATCACTTTAACCACCCGCATCTCCCGCGTATTCGGCCACGCGCATCACCGCACTGCGCGCACGCGGATTCGCTGCCACCTCTTGCGGCGCGGCGCGCAGCGCCTTGCCAACCAAACGCAACCTGCCCTTGGGTACATCGGCGGCGCGGATCGGCAGCTTATGCGGCAGCTTGTCGCCCTGCGCCATGTCGCGCAAAAAATGCTTCACCATGCGGTCTTCCAGCGAATGAAAGCTGATAATCACGATGCGTCCATCCGGCCTCAGGCAATCCACGCATTGCGGCAAAATCCGCGCAAGCTCTTCGAGTTCCTGATTGAGATAAATCCGTATAGCCTGAAAGGTGCGCGTTGCCGGATTTTTCCCGGGCTCACGCGTGCGCACAGCCTTGGCGACGATTTCACTGAGCTGGTGCGTGGTAACGATGGGCCGCTCCTGGCGCGCCGCAACAAGCGCTCTTGCAATCTGCTTAGCAAACCGTTCTTCGCCATAGTCTCGTATCACCTCTCCAAGAAAACTCTCGTCCACCGACTCCAGCCACTGCGCTGCGGTTTTCCCGCTGCTGGTATCCATACGCATGTCCAGCGGCGCATCAAAACGAAAACTGAACCCGCGCTGCCCATCGTCCAACTGCGGCGACGACATCCCCAAATCGAGCAGCACGCCATCCACTTTTTCAACAGCCAACCCGCGTAACACTTCGGACAAGTGCGCGAACCCGCTGTGCACCATGATGAAACGCGGATCTGCAATTGCCTGCCCCGCAGCTACTGCCGCCGGATCTTTGTCCAAAGCAACCAAACGGCCATGCGCGCCCAATTTTTCCAGAATCAACCGGCTATGCCCGCCGCGCCCGAAAGTGCCGTCCACATAAATGCCTTCCGGCTTCACTTGCAACGCTTCGACTGCTTCGTGCAACAACACCGTTTCATGCAAAACCTTGGACGCGTGGGGCGAACCCACACTCACAGCGTGAATCCCTCCAACTCGGGAGGCAAATCACCATCGGTGAAACCGTTCATTTTCTCGTGCTGCGCCTGCCACTTTGTCTCGTCCCACAATTCGAATTTGTTGCCTTGACCAACCAGCATTACGCGCTTGTCCAGCACGGCATAACTGCGCAAGGTCGGAGAGATCAGCACGCGGCCTGCGGCATCCATCACCACATCTTCCGCATGGCCGACAAGAAAACGCTGCAAGGCGCGAATGCGCGGATTGAAAGCCGAGAGTTGCATCAATTTTTCCCGGATGGGCTGCCACTCGGGCTGGGGATAAAGCAACAGACAACCATCCGCATCGGCGGTTAGCACCAACTGACCGGCGCAATGGGCAAGCAGCATGTCGCGATACCGTGCCGGTATCGCGAGCCTGCCTTTGCTATCCAGATTGAGTTGCGCCGCTCCCTGAAACATCTTTATTTTTCCCCTGAGCTTGTCTACCCACTAAAACCCACTTTTTACCACTTTTACCCACTATATTGGAAAAAGTACTCTCGGTCAAGCGACAAAACAGCTTTTTTCTTTGTGCGACAAGCAGTTAGCGCGAAAAGTTAATGTTAGATGAATTTCTTTAATAAATAATGGATTGCGCAAACAAGCTCAAGTTACTTGTGATGAGCAGGCCTGGATATTTTGGAAAAATGAATCAACAAGTCAATGAAGGAATAAGGGCGGAATTAACGACCTTCGCCTAAAGGCGAGGGATTTACAGATCCCCTATGGGGGATTTTAAATTATTAGCTTATCAGGTGATGTTTTGCCGGATTACGATGGAACGACAAGGCGCAAGGACACTCAGATGCAGGCATTAGCCGAAAAGCGCCGACGTGCAGCCCGGCTTCGGGAACAAGGGCGGCTGGTGAATGATGAAACCGGGTTGCGCAGCGATGACATGCGCGGACGTTCTTATGCGCCAAAAGGAGAAACACCCATGGTGCGGGTTAATAGTAAACGCGAAAACGCGGGACTCATCTTAATCGCCACGAACCAAGGCAAGATGAGAGGGATAGTTCTGGACGGTGCGTTGGATTCAAATATATTTTTGAACCAGTAATTGGGGTGTGTTACCATATTTCAGCCAGCAGAGGCGCCTTATAATGAATTTAGGGAATGCTCACTTAAAAAGGATTTATTTTATTATGAAAAAACGACTCATGGAAAGCAAGGCTGTTCTTGGGGTTTTGACTATTCTTCTGACTGCGGTGATGTCGAGTGCTGGGGCGGGTGAAGCATCAGACCACCCTTCAGCAAAGAAGCCTCCTTCCGCAAAAAAGGAAGGGGCCAAGAATTATGACGAAATGGTGGTCATACCTGCCGGAAAATTCATCTTCGGGAGACCCGGTGCAACCAAGGAAATCAGCTTGCCTGCCTACTCAATCGACAAGTACGAAGTTACCAACAAACAGTTTGCCAAGTTCAATTTAGATCACAAATATGGCAAAGGGGGGGACAATTACCCCGTAACAATGATTTCTGTTATTGAGGCCAGCGACCATTGCGCAGCACTTGACAAAAGGCTCCCAACGGAACAGGAATGGGAAAAGGCTGCACGGGGTACCGACGGCAGGATTTACCCTTGGGGAAACGAGTTCGATAAGATACTTTGCATAACCAAGGAAAGCTTCGACGAGGGGAAGATTTCAATAATTGCGCCGGTCGGTTCATGCGAAAAAGGAAATAGTCCGTATGGCGTCGCGGATATGGCTGGTAACGTGTGGGAGTGGACATCCACCTACGAAGAGCGTTATAGCGTTCTCAAGGGCGGCTCGTTTTTTGAGGGCAGAAATTCTTCCACGACTTATACCAACCTTCTCAGCATTCCCAATGACGCCAAAGACTATGTTGGATTCCGTTGCGTCAAGGACATTAAATAGTGAAATAGCACGGTATGGTTGTCTGACACAATCTGCTACAGCCATTCAACTAGTGAAACAACTAACCACCCCACTGGGTTGCACAGAAACGGCAACCAAGTGGCTGGTCATGTCGAAAAGCCTGATTCCACTGTACCTATGATTCGGCATTCACACCCACAGGGTGCGAGAACCTCTGCAAGGCCACGAACAGCCTAATCAACAATTCAGGTTAAAACTTCGTTGCCTTCCAGATCAAATATTGACTGCTACACACTCAAGTTATTTATGAAAATTAAACAATCGCATTGGCACCACTATTTTGGTGGGGTTGCTCTTCTCCTCCTCATTATTCAAGTTCTTTCCGGCTCGGTTTTGACGCTGTTTTATATACCTCACCTGAAGGAAGCCTACGCCAGCGTACAATACCTTTACAATGAACTTGGCGCAGTGGCATGGATAAGGGATACACACCGCTGGGCCGCACTATTCTTGATGGTTGCGGTAATAATGCATTTCGTGAGGAGCTTTTTAAGAAAGGACTATCTTAACCGGGACAGCAAGACATTGTGGCTGACGGGTGTCCTGCTCTACCTGCCCTTGCTGGGATTCTTGTTTACTGGAGTTATCCTGCCATGGGAATGGCGAGGATATTGGTTCATGGAGATGGTGCCTAATTACGCGAATGAAATCCCCTTGATCGGGCCTTCGTTGAGTGATTTCCTCCTCAGCACCTTCACCCTTAACCGGACACTGGTAGTGCATATTTGTATTCTTCCGGCTATCACGCTAGTGTTAATGGGCATTCACACCTTTACCCGGGTAATAAAAAGAACGGGGGGGCTCACCCTGTATGTCATTGAACACACTCCGCTCACCATTCCGGTTTTGCTGGCTATTGCCGCACTGGCGTATGTTCTGCCGATGCCCTCCCAGGATCCGGCAATCATTCCGATGCCATTGGAGGGCGAAAACATTCCAACTGCAGAGTGGTTTATTCTTATTTTTTACGTGCCCTATTTATATTTTAAAGGGATTATGGCGACATTATTCGCCTTCTATATCCCGTCTGTCATTTTTCTGGTTTTGGCGATATTCCCTTATTGCCTGAGGGCAGGAAAGGATGAGAGAGGCAAAAAGACCCCGCAGAAAGCCCCTTCCGTCGTGAAGAGTGGCGCATTTGCACACATGACGGCGCCTTTTCGAAGAGCCCTGGGGGCAAGAGCTTATGCAAATACGTTGGCCTTTCTTACCGTGTTTCTGGTAGCGATGGTCTTGTTCGGCCCGCTTTATGTCGTTTCCCATAAATCCCCAACCATGGGCTGTAATTCATGCCACAACGTTACCATGGGAGACCGGCTGGGGCTGCCTCCACCAACATTCAAGGACAGAGGAATAAATCCCACTCTTAAGGATAATACGTTTATGGTGGAGCACTGGTTCTATCCGCAAGTTGTCTGGTAGGGAAGTTTTCGAGCCGTGGCAGCGATCTATGGCGAATTAACGGAACAAAATTCTGATAGCGCTGCCCAACGAAACTTGTTACTAATGAAATAACTTATGGATGCGCGTATTTTCAACTTATATTATGAGGAGAGTGGTTTGATCCTGAAGCGTAAAAAAGAGTTTTATAGCCGTATATTGCTGGTTCTCGCCATTGCGATAGCGGGCTGCAGTCGTTTGGGTGGCACTAGTGCTCTGCCTGAAGATGGGCCTGAAACCGTCGCAAAACGGTTCTATGAATTAATCTCGGCGGCGAAAATGGAGGGGGGCACTACGACCGCCAGTGAGGCGTATAAGTTGATCGATACCAAGACTTCCAATTTGAACGTGAACCAGTTCCTGGAGATTATCAAGCGTTATCCGGAAAAATTCGCGGTGGACGTGGGTAAAGCCGATATCAAAGGGACTCAAGCCCTGGTCAAAATAAGCTATAAGCTGCCCTCCAGTTTTGGTGGCGAATTTACAGTGCAAGAGGTGTTGCCTCTTAATGTTGATCCCGCTACCAAAACCTGGAAGATTGATTTTACCGGCGATAGCTATGGCATGCAAAAGGATGAGGCAATAGCGGCGAGCAAGTCTGAAGCTCCCCCACCGGTTAAATCTGAAGCTCCCCCACAAGGAAAATAACAATGAGTGCTGCCAAAGTTGCTGAATGGGTCAGGGAACAGGTCCGGTTAAAAAAAGGCAAGCCGATACCTGCACACGTCAATTTCTTTTATTGTTTTGGCGGCGTTTCACTGTTTCTCATCCTCCTCCAGCTGGTCTCTGGGGTGTTTATGCTTTTTTTCTATACCCCCGAACCCGCCAAGGCATTGCAAAGCATTGCGTATTTAAGCAATGAGGTGACCCTGGGATGGCTGTTCAGAAACATGCATCGGTGGATATCCACGCTTCTTCTGGCAACCGTATTTTCCCATATGGTCATTGTGTTTTATTTGAAAGCCTACCAGAGTCCCAGGCAGTTCACCTGGCTGAGCGGGGTTTCCCAGTTGCTCATGGTGTTCCTGATGGTGGTAACCGGAATTACTCTCCCATGGGATTGGAGATCCTACTGGTCTTTTGCAATATGGATGGATTACATCGGAACATGGACGGTTGTGGGGGAACCCATCAAGGCTTTGATGCTTGATACCTTTACCCTCAATGCGGCATATTTTACCCATATATTGGCAATCCCGTTAATTCTTGCAGTTGTATTGTCTTTTCACTTCAAAATGGTGAGGCGTTACGGAATATCAAAGCCTCTGTAAGCCACTGTAAGCTTCATGGGGGTAAACCAAATCATGGCAAACAAAGAAATAGAAATCATCATGGAGCCCAAGTACGCTCCTCCTTATCCGCAATCATTTTATGCTTTTTGGCCGAAACATGCGGTCAAGGCCGGTACGCTGATATCGGTTATATTTTTGGGGTTGTTATTGTTATCCTATTTCATCAGGGTGCCAATGGATCCCGCTATGCCGCCCATGCCTGATGAAGGCTTCCACATACCCGCCCCGGAATGGTATCTGATGTTTCTGTTTCAGCCCTTTTGGTATCTGACAGGGGACAATGCCAAATGGCTATCGGTTGGCACATTATGGCTCCCGCTCCTGGTAGTCGTTTTCCTGTTTCTGGTACCGGTTATTTTTCAAAAACGCAGCGGCTCTCGTGATGGGATCAAGACTGCCACAACAGTGACGCTTGCTGTTTTTATCGGGCTTGTATGGGTTGTCCCCATGGGGGCCGTGGTAGTCAGCGGATCTCCCGTCAAGACATTGGGTTGCCCGTCTTGCCACAATCCCATGATGGGCCAAAGGCAAGCCTTGCCTCCTGCCAGGATGGGGGAATATTACCGGAATGAACGCCAGCGGCAGGTCAACCTGGGTGGTTACAACGTTGGCACTGAAGATACCGGGAATCATGCAGGCGGATCTTACAAAGATGCAAACTGGCAACTACGTCATGTTTACGAGCCCACGATGACATGGTGATCCAATGTTTGATAATTCCAAAAGTTTTTTAAGGTATTTTCAATGAGGACAACCTTTAATTTTTTTCTGCACAAAACCAGTTATGGCATTATGTTTTTTGTGTGTGGGTCACTCTTAGGCGGAGGGGCAGCTTTCGCACAGGGTGAACATGACCATGGCAATGCCAAAGACCCGGTTAGTGCCAAAGATCTAGTGAGTGCCCACGACCACGGGGATACCAAAGGCCAGATTCAATCGGCAACCCCAATCAAGGAGGTGGCGCTACCCGAAGGACTCAGTTCGGCACAGTCGATTGCCATAGACTCGACCGGACGTCTCTGGTTTACCGAGAAGATTGGTAAAAAGTTGGCCATGTATGACCCGGAGAAAAAAGAGTTTGCAACCTATTCTCTTCCTCCATCGTGGGGAAAGATGGGATTCTCAAATATCACCTTGAGCCCAGAGGGGGAAATTTGGTTTACCGTGACTCGATGGGTTGAGGGTGCTGAAGAGCCTCATATACTGGGACGATATTCACCTGCGGACGGGTACTTTACAAAGTATGCTCTCCCTCATAATTCCATCCCGGAAGAATTGATGGTGGATGCCAAGGGCACGATATGGTTTCTCGCCTCTAATAAAAATTATCTCTATCGCGTCGATCCCAAGACTTTTGCGCTAAAAGGGTACCCCATTCCCACCGCCAACGGAAACCCCAAGAGTTTGGCTGCCGATCAAAAAGGCCATATCTGGTTTGTCGAATCCAATGCCAATAAAATAGGGGAATTTATTCCAGAGCAGGAGGTTTTTCATGAACATGAAGTGCTCACTCAATTTGCAAACCTGGGGAAAATCTCCATTGATAAGCATGGAAAGATATGGTTTGTGGAAGTGACAGCAAACAGGCTAGGGATGTTTTCTCCAGAGCAGAACCGGTTTGACGAGGCCATTATCCCCACCCCCAGCGGGACACCTGTTGCGCTTGTGAACGATGATAACGGGAATGTCTGGTTTCTGGAATACAAGGGAAACAAAGTTGGTGTCTTTAATTCGGAGAAGGCGACCTTCCATGAATACGATATTCCCAACTTCGGCAGTTTGCCGGCAGCCATGGTGATAGATCGCAAGCGATCTCTACTCTGGTTCACTCAAAGTGCCACAGAAGCAAAGCGGTTGGGGATGCTTTCCATTAGCGAAGCGTTGGCAGAAAGCAACAAACAAATCAATGCTCCGCTAACTCCCCATGTGGAAAAGGCATCCAATGGGAGCCTGTCCAAATGGCTTGCATCTCTCGTAGTGGTTATAGGCATCGCAACGTTAGGTGTGTGGTTAACCAGAAGATCTCGCCAAAGTGGGCGTTCATAAGCCAAACCCTTGCTGGTTTATTTGCTACACAAGTTTTGTTTCGAAAAAAACATACACTCCACTTTACGAAACTTTTTGGGCTTTGACGTAGCGATAAGCTGTGCTCTACCGACTGCTTGTCTTGGTCTGGTTGTCATGGGCAACATGGTGGGATTTGCACTGCTTCCTGCAACCATGTAGTCGTGCCCTACACCCCATTTTAGATAAGGATAATGTAATGAAAATAGTAGCCGTTTTTTGGATAATTCTCGGTAGTTTTCTATGCTCCCCGTCATGTGGGGCTGATACCTTCAAGTCCTTTAAAATGCCCACTGCATTTACTTTACCCACAAGGATTGCTATCGACAAAACAGACACCGTTTGGTTTATTGAGTCGAACCTTAATAAAATTGGCAGGTTTCAGTCTGCCAAGGGTGTTTTTTCCGAGCACACTATCCCCACCCCCTCAAGCGCTCCATCGGATATAACGATCAGCAATACCGGCAAGCTATGGCTTACCGAGTCAAATTCAAACCAGCTCGGAGTTCTCGATCCTGTCTCGCTGTCATTTAAGGAATATGATATTCCAACGATAGCAAGCAACCCAGGAAGGATTGCTTCTGACCTCAGGGGGAATATCTGGTTTACTGAATTTTATGGCAATAAAGTTGGCATGTTCGACCCTCGGAAAGAAGTATTCCGGGAATATCCGGTTCCAACACCCGCTAGCCGCCCATCGGGTATTGTCGCAGATAAAAATGGCTTGATATGGTTCCTGGAAGCCGAAGGTAATAAGCTGGCCAGCTTAAACCCCCAGGATGGTGCGATTCATGAGTTCAGTTTGCCGAAATCCTTCGAATCCCCAAGGGACATTGCCATAGACAGATCGGGGGCGCTCTGGTTTGGCGGCCACATAGGGCGCAATTTGATGACATTTAACCCCGCGACGAAAAAATTTAAAACCTTTCTCATGCCAAGTAACGGTGCAATTGAAAGCCTGACTGTAGGGATTGATGGAAAAATATTTTGCTCCCTCTTGACGAGTAGCAAGATAGCCGTGTTCGACCCCGTAACCAATGCGTTTTTGGAATTAGATGTAGGCGTTGGCAAGAGCAAACCTAATGGCATTGACGCTGATTCAAGAGGGGATATCTGGTTTGCTGATATGGATAAGGATACCTTGATCAAGCTGGATGCGAGTATGGTGGTAAAATTATGGGTAAAATAAAGTCGGCCGGATCCCGGGAATTGATCAGCACCTTGCCCTCAAAGGCGGGCAGAATATGAAAAAATACAGACTGGTAGTGGGGTTGTTTCTTCTTGTAATTGTTGCGGCGATTGGCACAGTGGCTGTTCCTAACCCGTTAGGTAAGCAGATACTGGCAGAAGCCAAGTACCGGGGCTATCTCGCCTATACCACTGACGAGGCCGTTACCCTTGCCTATAACCGATGCACCACCTGTCATCCTGCTGACAAGATGCTCAAATACTGCTCTCGATGCGGGCCGCCTTTTGTTATCGTTTCCCATTCCATGAAAAAGTACACGGAATTGATGATCCAGAAAGGTGGGAACTTTAAGCCGTTCTCTGATGCGGAAGTGATTGCGATTACACAGGTTTGGAACGGCTTGGTCGGCAATTGGGAGCCTGATTGGGCATCGAAGGACGTCAATAAGCTCCTGCAAGGCGATCAGGCGCTGATTCGTTTGGCTGAAACGCCAATAGAGAAAAGACCAATAGAGCTGGCGCTGAAAAATAAGCATGCGCCAGGTTCCCATAAAGAGGATAAAAAAACCGCTCCCTGATCACCGCTCTTTGTTCGATCAAGGAAACGTTACCCCAGCGAATGAATGATGTAACGGCATTGCGCGAGCACTGTTCCTGTGGCGCACCATTTTCATGCAATCAACTTTTCAAGAATTTTTGCATAATAGTACTGACGCAGATTCTGTCTGGCCATAAGGAGAATCAACAGCACCAGCACAAAATGGATGCCGGGAGCAAAACCGGATTGAGTGACGAACTGCCAAGAGTAAAACAATGCCAAACTCAGCCCCACGATTACACTTGTAATTGAGAGCACCAGGAAGAGTTTTTTGCGCTTTATGGCCCGCCTGGCAAAATGAAGTTCAGAATCAGTTATGCTCATATCCATACTCAATCGGCTCAGTGGAAGTAACATCAAGTTTAACAAATAAAACTACCCGATCAATCGGTCTATTCGGATTTGCCCAGTTTTACAGCCAGCTTGCCAGCGCAGGATATGGACAAAATCTCCCCGCGCCTTTCTTTATTTATCTTTGTATTTACACTTGCAAATACTATTCCTGACATATTGAACAATTTGTTTTATCTCTACATCGGTAAAAGTCTCCTTCCAGCTCGGCATTGACTCGGACATCCCCACTGCAACTCCACCGGACTTGACAACCTTGAAAAGAAACTCGTCTGTTCGAGCTGATAGCAGTTTGGCATCGCCCAAATTTCGGGGCTTCACCCCTTCACCAAGAGTATCTGCAAGAGGGCCATTCCCTTTCCCGGTTTCTCCATGACAAGGAGAACAGTTTGCAATGAAGTTATCCTTGCCTGCTTCCCCTGTGTATGTTCCAGTATTATTGGGGTCAAGCTCTATATGAGAATGATTCCTTTCTTTCTTTAACGGTTCTTTAGCGAACCCCGCATTGGAAAAAACCATCATACACAAACATAATACGGTAGAAATTGCTCTCATTCGATACACGTTCATTTTGCGCTCCCTTTTCTGGTTCTGAAATATTCGGCTGGATTTATAACTCATTTGTTGAGCACGTTACACTTTGCATCACCTGCGTACTTATTGAGAATATATTATTCAATTGCAGGATCCATTGAATCCAGGGGGGGCGCAGACTTCTCACCCGACTTCACTGATTCTTCGCGCCTCTTCCGTTCAACGGATGACCATTGCCGTGCTCCCAGAATATGGTTCGCCACAGCGTGACCACAGGCAAGGCGATCACGCACTGACACCCCTCCCCTGTAGTTGGCCTCAAGGTGAAGTCCGGGAATATGCTGCAAACGGGCCGTAATTGCATGCATTCGCGCCTGATAGGCGCCATGATACAGAGGCAGTGCCTTCCGATGCCTATCGATACGCACCATCTCCGGATCGGATTTTAAATCTATTAGCGGGCGCAACGTTCTGAGCGTTTCGTCCACGAGACGCTCGTCGTCCCAGTCCGCCACCTGGGGTGCGCGTGCACCGCCAAGATAGGAAGTCAGCAGGACTTTCCCTAGAGGCGCCCGATCCGGAAACAAGGCGCTCATCCACAAATTACCCGTCAGGGCTGCGCTCTCCCCCTTCGGCGCCAAAAATCCGGTGCCATCCAGCGGATGTCCCACAGCACCACGATCCAGTCCTGTATGCACGACAGCCAAGCTGGCGTAGTCGATTCCACGCAGCAACTCTGCCAGTTCGTTATCCAATGAATTGACTAGTGCCGCCGCTACAGGGGCAGGTGTTGCCACGATCACATGGTATGCAGACACTGTGCGCTGCCCAAGCGGTGCTGTCGCAGTGGCCTGCCAACCGTTCCCATCACGAGCCAATTCTTCTGCGGAATGGCCGGTGCGCAGATTGATGCCGTAAGTTTTGGCCAAGTTCTCTATCAGCGTACCCATGCCGCCATTGAAGGAGAAAGTGTCGGTAGTGCTAGCTTCACGCCGACGCAACACACGGTTAACCAGAACACCGGCACTGATGCTGCCATAGCGTTGCTCTAATGCAGTAAGACGTGGCAGGATTGCAGCGGCGCTGGCCTGATCGGCATCCGCCGCCAGCGTTCCGGCAACAAATGGCTCCATGGCCTTTTCCAATATTTCATGTCCAAGCCGACGGGTGATAAATTCGCTAACCGTCTCGTCGGCACGACCGCTGGAGAATATGAATGGTTCGGCCAGCAGACGCAATTTGCCGCGCAGGCTCCATAAGGGCGAAGCCACCATGGCGCCCATGCGCATGGGCAGCGCCTTCAGACAGCCTTGGTGCAACAGGTAACGGCGTGCTTCGGCGGCAGGCAAGCGGGTTGTCTTTGCCGATTCCAGCCCCGCTTCGCGTACCAGTTCTGCAATCTCGGAACGGAAGTTCAATACCATGGATGCAGCACGTTCGGTGAGGTAGCCGTCCTGCCGCGTGCTCATGATCTTGCCGCCCGGCCGTTTGTTCGCCTCCCACACCTCGACGGACATCCCGCTACGCGCCAGCCACCAAGCAGAGGCCAGCCCTGAAATGCCACCGCCGATAATGAGTACGTCAACTTTATCCATTGCTATTCTGTTTGTTTGCCTTGAGCTGCGCCTTCATTTTCTCGAGCAAATCCTGTCCCAGCAAATCGCCTGGATTTTCTCTCGCCGCAACAAAATTCCGGATGGTATCAAATCGTTTGTCGGCTTCGGGATTATCCTTGAGGCGCGGCACGCAGTCACGCGCGATCTCATAGGCATCAAAGCTCAATTCCTGCATTCCGAAACCCTTCATGCGTTGCACCGCGCGCATCATGGCGCTATTGCGGAAGCGCGTCAGGTCACTGGAGGTGATGCGCTTAAGGCCTTCTTTGCGGGCATTGAATTCAGCGGCTTTCTTGATACCTGCCCGGTTGAAGTCGGGCGCTGACAGCACGCGCGCAAGGGCATCTTCATCCCATTCCACTCCGCCGGTCAACTGGGCGATGGCTTCCTCGACATCGTCCCGTGTCACCGTTGTGGCCCGCCGTTTTTTGGTAAAGTGTTCCGTGGCGCTTTCCAGCGCGGGAGCTACGAACATGCGCACCTGAGGCGCTTTTTCCGCAAGAAACTCCGTGAGCAACTGATCTGATTCATCTGTCCATGGCAAACTGCGACCGGACTGGGTTTCTGATTCCAGCCGGTCCAGAAGCTTGATATTTACTTCCAACCTGCCTTCAGAACGGGCAACGTCCTCGGCAACCGCGCGCACCCCCTCCTGCAGAAAGGCGGGCATGGATGCAAGACGTTCCCGGGCCTGTTCACTCCAGGGCAGCGTGTCACCGCTACCTGTCGCTTGTGCGACTTGTTGAATTGATTCTTTTGCTCCGTTGGGCTTTGTATCCGGTCGGGGCGGCCCACCGCATCCAAAACGCTTTGCGGACAAGGTAGCCAGGTGTTCTTCCGTCACCACGTGCAGACCCAGTTCATGCACATAACTTTCAGCACGGTTCCTGACCATCTTGCGCAAGAAGGATGGGACTCGCGACAGGCGTTTCTCCGCCTCCTCGCTCCAGGCAAGTTTTTTAGGCTGCTCGATCAATGGTTGTATTACGGCAGACCCATCAGGCACATGGATGCACCAAGGATCGGTATCCATCATGCTCCCACCCATGGCGAGAGGACGCGCCCGGCAGCCACCGCACAATTTCTGGAATTCGCAGCTACCGCACTTTCCTTGCAGCTTGGGATTGCGCAAGGATTGAAAGGTGGGCGATTGATTCCAGATATCCCAGAATTTCGTATCGCGGATACTGCCTTCTTCCTCGGGAATATAAGGGCAGGCCGTAACACCGCCTTCCGGAGTAATGCGGCAATAATGGATACCCGCCAGGCAGCCGCCGCCTTCGTAGCCAGCGGCCCGCGTGAGCGTCGACCCAGGATTGCGTTGATAGGCGATGCGCTTGTAATGGGGCGCACAGCGGGCGCGGATGAGCATATCCTTGCTTTGCTCCTGAGCTGCCACCAGTTGGTTTAGCACCCGCTCATAGGTGATAGGGCTGATGTCCGACATGGATTCGCCGCGACCGGTGCAAACCAGGAAAAACACGTTTAACACCCGCGCTCCCGTGGCACGTGCAAAATCAATCATAGCCGACACTTCGCCGGCATTGGATTCGGTGACGGAGAAATGTATCTGGAAAGATAAGTCATGGCGCTTGCAGGCCTCGATGCCCTGCATGGTTTTTTCCCACGCACCGGGAAGCCCACGAAAGGCATCATGCTTTTCAGGATCGAGAGAATCGACACTGATGCCTGCGCCCATTGCCCCGGCGGCTTTCAGCGACTGCACACGTTTATCGGTGAGCGCCACGCCATTTGTCCCCACCACCATGGCAAGGCCGCGTCCGGTGCCATGGATCACCATATTTTCCAAATCGCCGCGCATCAGCGGCTCACCGCCGGTGAGCACGACCATGGTTTCAGTGCTGCGCCCCGCGATGTCATCCAGCAGTCCACGCACCTCATCCGTGGTCAACTCATTTTCACCGCCATGTTTCAGGGTTTCTGCGTCCATGTAGCAATGGGCGCAGGCAAGGTTGCAACGTTTTGTCAGGTTAATGGCGAGCAGAAATAAATCGCTTGCGCCGGCATTGGCTGGATAAGGCGCATTCATTCTCGTTCTCTTACAGGTTTGGGTTGCTGCGCGGATCCTCAGGATTCATGTGGAAATAACCCTTGGATTGCCATTCCTGCTTAACTGTGCTCACTGTGGCAAGATCGATACTGGAACGATTATTGTGTTGCGCCCAGTTCTCCACTTCTTTTATCAGCATGCCACGCACCATGTCCGGGGCACGGCGGAGACTATCTCGGGCATCTTCATCCCAAGGCATGGTTTCACTGACATTGTTTGATCCGGCTTTGAAGGTATCCAGCACCTGCCTTGCAAAATCCGCTGTGATTTCATTCAAGCCATTTTTTGCGGCGATTGAGATTATTGCATTGCGCGTCATTTCGCGGCTCATGCCTTCCGGTAAGCCCTGCATGATTTTCTCTGCTTCGCTGGTCCAAGGCAAGGCGCTATTATCAGCAACACTTGCCTTTTTACCGAAGCCAAAGGGGCAACCGCCCCGCCCCGCCTTGGGAGCTGGCGCACTTTGTTCCTTCATGGTTTTTTCCATTTCACCACGTGCCAGCTTAAGACCGTTCTCCGCCACTTCCAAGGTGATTTCATCGTAACCATTTTGTTGGGAAAAATTCTCAACACTCTTCTTGCAATTGTCGCGCATGAAACCTTCGGGTACCCGCATCAGACGCGCCAGTGCAGCGGCCTGCCAGTGTAGCTCTGCAGGACTGGATGCTGATGGCTGATTATTTTGTTCCGACGTTTCAGTGTCAAGGAACGGTTTAATGTGTTTTGCTTCCACTGCAGCGCACTTTTCCTGGCGGGCTTTTTTCTCGGCGCGCATGCTGAGATTGCCGCGCACTGAAAGGTCGTTGATGGTGCGCAACAGCGTGACGGCCTCATCGGACCAGCGCATGGCATCTTCTGCTGCGGGCTTACGTTTCAGTTCTCCGGCATCGTAGGCCGCAACAATTTCTCCCATGGCCTGTTCCGCATGGTTCGGCATGAGCTGGGCAGTAGCTTCATCCACAATCCGCTGGGTGATGACAGTATGACCATGTTGCTGGGCATAGCGCAGTATGGCCATGCGTGCCATGTTGCGGACAAAAGATGGCACCCGCTCCATTCTTGTTTCGGCTTCATGAGTCCAGGACGTGGTAACTTCGGACACGACGTCCACCTCTGGCTGATATTCACGCATGCTGAGCAAAATGGAACAATCCACATTTTGCAGCAGATGCTCGCTATTGCCACCGATATCAAGTTCATCATCGGCGTGGATACCCAATTTGCCGACGATCAGGAGCGATGGCTTGGCTTTCCTGACATATTTTTCGATGGCGTCGTGCGGTTTGCCATCCAGTAGTTCGGTTTCTATCCCGACGCCAAAATCCTTGGCAATGGATCGGGCGACAATCAAATGGCCGTCATATATCTTGGCCAATCCTGAATCAATGATTTCTTCGTGTAATTTTTCCTGATCCTTGAATTTGAATACCTTGCCCGCTTCTTCAGACAACACGCCGGCAATGCGGTTAAACGCGACATAATGATAATAGGGATCAAACGCGGCAATAACCTTGACGGATACCTGCCAGTGTTTGGCCAATGCCAAAGCAGTGAGCAAACCCCCATAGGCCTTGGGCGAGCCATCCACTGCGACGGCAATTGGCCCTTCCTGGATAGAGCGCCCAGGCTCCTTGATGATAAGCGTATCAATAGCTGAACGGCGTGCCACCCGATCGCATACGGTACCCAACCGGCTTCCCTTAATAGCGCCGAGGCCCAATGCGCCCATAACGAGCAGGTCATAAGCGCCTGAATTGGTTTCCTGGGTGAGCGCTCGATAATTTTTTCCTTCCAGCGAACAACGCTTGAAGTTGATACCGAGTTGTTCACATTCTGTTGCGGCCTGATCGAGATAAGAATCGGTAATAATCGACAAGCCGCGGGTAATCAGGTCATCATGCACATCCCGTTGGCGCTCCAGTTCCTGTTCCTGCTTGAACTGTTCAGGCAAGCCCCCTTCCATCTGACGGAAGCGCATGTCATGCAGCTTGGCGGCATAAACATGGGAACCGGTGATCACGGAGTCGCCGGCCAATCCCGCTAATTCCGCAGCACTCCGCATGGCGGCATTAGCATGGTCAGAGGAATCCAGCGCAACCAGAATTCGTTTATGCAGACGGGCGCTAAGTGATGGGTGGAACTCTTCGGCAACGGCCAGAGAAGCTTGGGACGTCATGTGATGCACCTCTTTTACTTTAATCTTTGAGAACTACGCATATTTGCGAATTATATGGCAAATTCAGATGCCGGAAATTTTGAAAAAGAAAAATATTTTTTGCTACCCACAAAATGAGAGAGGTATATCCCTGGACTTTCATCCGTGGATATACCTCGCTCAAACTTTCTATTACTACAGGTTCAATATCTCAGGCCTGCTTGCACACCTCAACATTCAGGTGAACTTTCGGCATTGCAAGCACTTGTTTTCAACCTTTACTTTGTAGGCAGAGTCCTATTGCCGCCTTCAACCAACTTGCCGCCGACCAGTTCAGAACCAGGAGCACGCCCGGTCATGTCCGATTCAATTATCTCCTGTGCTTCTTGGAATGCTTTGCTCTTCGCTGCATTGGATGCATCTACATCGCCCTTGATCGGCTTGAAGGTCGATTTAGGGTGAAGATATTCATCAACACTCTTTGGTGGCGCGACATCCTGCATCGCCCGGATAAAGGCGATAATGTTCCAAATGTCCTGATCCTGCAGCACGTTGCCCCAATTAGGCATGGACGAAGACAGTGATACCGCCTCGCCGCCGCCCTTGATCACCGTAAACAGTTCAAGGTTGCTCTTCTTTTGCATGTACTCGCCACGGGTCAACGTTCTTGGCCGCGGATTCAGCTCAGAGGCGCTGGGGCCATCACCGTGCAACAACCAGCCATGGCAGGCAATGCAGTAGGAATAATAATAATTCTTTCCTTGAGTCGGATTGGCGCCAGCAACCAGCGTTACACCAAATGTAGGAGACCAGTTTCCCGACCATTGATCGTACACGCTCTTATCCGTCACGCCATCTGACTTGGGCGCTTTCACCCGATCCCACAACTCCGTCTTGAGGCTGGCTTTTTGGTCGCCATAACCGCTTTCCGTTTTGTAAGTCCCAGCCTTTACTCCTTCTGCTGCGACCGCGCTTCGCTTGCCTACACCCGTCAGGTAATCAAACGGCGCGATGCCATAGGTGCTGCCACCATGGCCTTTCTCCATATTATCGCCTTCTTTCAGAAACGCGGCCGATGCAGCCTTCGCTTCCGCTTCAGTTATGGTAGGGCACTCTACCTTCACCCCGCCGGCGGTGCAGCGCTTCTCTGCAGCAAAAGCCGACCCCCACATCATGCCTAAACTTGTTATTGCGATTAGGCCTATTTTCAACTTGGCGTTCTTCATTTTCGATTTCTCCCTCTTTAGACCACCCCCGCAAGGGGATGGCCGGTTATTCATCCGTATCTGCGCACGAAGAGTAAATTACAGACCCTTCACACGTTCCGAAACAGTAATTTGCCCCGCTTCCAACAAGCCAGGCAGTTTTTGCGCTTCAGCATAGTCACCCACAGCAAGGTTGGAAGGCCCCTTCTTGGGATCGTCAACAAAGAACGCGGCTCTCATTTCCAGATGCAACGGTCCGCAGAAGTGCGTACAGAAGATTTCATATTCGCCTGCAATATCCGCCGTAAACTCATGCACTGCGGTCACTCCGCGTGGCAGATCCATATTGGACCTCTGGCCATAAGGGCCGTAGATGGTCAAGCCCATCGTGACATCAGGATTCTTGGTGATGCCGGACGCCTTGTCGATGTTGGTGGCAAACAACCGCACCTTGTCGCCCTTGTTCACCCTCACCTGCCGAGGAATGTAGCCGTAGCTGAAGGCCTTCATGTGAATTTCCTTGACGCCATCAGCGGCAACTTTGACACCCGGTGGGGTATTTTCCTTGGGAATAAAGTACCTTCTTGACAGTGCCCTGTGAGCAGGATCAAGCACATCGACCCGGCCCTTAATCAACTGACCATTCTCTGCCTCGCCCTTGGTCCAATCCTTGACCAGATAAGCCATCAGGCTCTTGGCATTATGCGGCTCGCCGTCCACCGGTTGAATCCTCAAGGTCTTGCCGTAGGTGGGGCTCTTTTCCCGTGCATCCCACATCTCGAAGTTAACCGGGAATATCATACCCGTTGGGCTGAACAGGCCTGTTGAGAACTTGTTCAAAGACATCACGTATGAGTTATCCGCAGAGATGGAAATATGGCCCGTTCTATAGTGGGTTGGAATTTCATCAACCACTTCAAGCTTGGACAGGGATATTTTCACGTTGGCATCCGCCACGAAACAGCTCTCATAGGCGTACTTGGAAGTCAGCCCATCGGGACTATCTATGCCAGCCCGGTAGGAACCGCCATCCTTGTTATACACGTCCATTACCGAATGCAGAGGACCCGCACAAGTCGGCAATACCTTCTTTACCGCCTGCTTTTGGGTATCGATGATAGTCATGGTCGCAGAGAGTTTATCGCTCACCAGCACCAAAGTGCTTTCAGGAATGATATCTGTGCCGTGAGGATTCTTGCCTACCGGTATTTCCTTGACCAACTTGAACGGGCTGGTGGAAAACACACCCACGGTTGAATGGTAATAGTTACCCACATAAACATTCTTGCCATCTCTGGTAGCGTCGAGATAGTCCGGAGCGCTCGGGGCAGGACCCCAGTCAATCACTTCGGATTTGCCTGAAGCGATGTCCATCTTGAGCATCTTGCCGCTATATTCACCCGTCGCAAACATGCTCTTGCCATCGGTGCTCATTGCAATATGGTGAACCCCGAACGGGAAAGGCAGCGCGATAACCCTTTCCAAATAGCCTGTTTGCAGATTGAACTCGCAAACCGTGTTGGCGCCCTTGTCGTTCAGATAGACATATTTGCCATCCGGCGTTCCATTCTTGTTACCCTTATTGCTTCCGCCGAATGAAATTTCGTGTGTGTCAACACCGCAATCAATGTGCCGATAGGTTCTGAAGCTGGGAAGGCCTATGACCGCCATCTTGCCGTCCACACCGCCGGACGAGTACAGGATCATCGGATCATGGGTTGGCGTATCCTTGCCATCCGACGTCGCATTCTGCCATCCTGGGATGACATCTGCAGCATTAGCTGCACTTAACATCAAGCAACTCACCGATAGAGCGCTCGCCAATAACAACTTGTATTTGCCTTGCATAATTACCTCCCTGTACGCAACTGCTTAATTATAGGATGGCGTATATGTTGACGCCGACCTTCACCCAGATACTACAATTACTCATGCCTGAAATCATCGATACACCAACGCGGGTATACACTTTCTGCATATGCACCCCCAACACGGCTTCCAACCAACACTGCTTTTACTTTTTATTTCAACCAGTTAAATGCCGCAACCTGACACTCTGTAAAGGCTTATTACTGCGACATATTGACGCACCCTTATCATGATCGAATATTTACATCGCCTGAACTCTGCATGTTTGACCTAGATCAAAAAAAAGCAAAAAAAATTGAACTTAAATTTTTTCTGCTACCGACCGGCTAAACGGCTCAACAACTTGCTTGGGCAAACGACAGCTCTGCTTCCCGATCGGCATGCAAATAGGGCAATCCCAATTCCGCCTTGCCTGATTGGAGCGCCATCAATCCGAAATTATGGTTTGCGTCAGGATGCTTGGGTTAAAGGGAACCTCTAAAAGCCATCCCGGTGTTGCATACGAGTTCAAGATAAGGGCATCTCTATAAATCCAAACTCCGTCGCGATACTGCGTTGCTCAAGAAATTTTAACGCTTACATATCAAACATATGCGGTACGCTAAAATTTCTTTCGCGCCTTGTCTCGCTTAGGATTTTGGATTTATAGAGGCGCCCATAATAGCAATACTGCGCATTGCAAGCCAAGAAAGTGTTAACCGCCAAGAAGTTGCTGGCTCTTGTATTGGTGTAGTAAGCTGCTTCCTTGGCTGACTGAAAAACTTTCTCAACCACCGAAGACAGATGCCTAAAGAAACTTGCGAGCCATCTTCAAAACCCTCCCCGGACAAGTTGCATGGATTTATCGCCAACTTGCCCGGCATGGCCTGTCAAATCCAGCTTGAAGCAGATGGGTTGATCACGTTTCCCTACGTCAGCGAGGGCTGCGTCACGTTGCTCGGCATCGCCCCTCAGGATTTACAAAATAACCCGGCGTTTTTCCTGAACCTTATCCACCCTGACGACAAGGCATCTTTCCAGGGCACGCTGCAGCAATCCGCGCAAACACTGTGCTTCTGGAACTGGGAGGGGCGCCTGGTATTTTCCGGCGATACGTTCAAATGGGTCAGCCTCGGCGCCACGCCACAAACAAACCCTGACGGCGGCCTGCGCTGGGAGGGCATCATGCTCAACATCACGCAGAGTAAATTAAGCGAATTCGAAGTTAAACGAACCCAGCAGCAATTGCTGGAATTCTCCTCACACATTCAGGATGCCAAGGAACAGGAACGCCTCCGCATTGCACGCGAAGTTCACGACGAAATCGGCAGCCTGCTCACCGCGATCAAAATGGATCTGGCGTGGCTGACACAGCGGCTGCCAAAGAACAACCCCGCCCTCACCGAAAAAGCAAAGACTATAGAGGAGCTGGTGAGTAAGACGAGTACCGCCGCCAGCAACCTGGCTCACAGCCTCCGCCCGGGATTTCTGGATTGCTTTGGTTTGGTCGCAGCCATTGAAATTGAAGCCCAGGAATTCAGCAAGCGTAGCGGCATTCACTGCAGCGTCACCAAATCTGAGGACAGCATCGAACTGCCCGACACACACGCTATTACCCTGTTCCGGATTTTTCAGGAATCGCTTAACAACATCATGAAACATGCCAAAGCCAGCCATGTGACCGTGGATATTCACAACCGGGCAGACGGGGTGGATCTGATCGTGAGCGACAATGGCTGCGGCTTCAACGAGGCCGACCGCCTCAAGCCGCGTTCTTTCGGCCTGCGCGGCATTCAGGAACGCGTTGTGCATTTTAATGGCAGTGTAATAATCAGCAGTGCGCCCGGCCAGGGCACCACGGTGACAGTACATCTTCCGCATGCCTCGGCAGATCCGGCGGCGAATGGCGCGCTGCCGCAACCTCAGCAGCCGCTGTTCTGAGGCGAGAATGAAGATGATAATAAAAGTGCTGGTGGTGGACGATCACGCGCTGATCCGCAAGGGGCTGAAGCAGATACTGGACGATACCAGCGACATACGGGTAACCGGTGAAGCGGAAACCGGGATGCAGGCCATCAAGATGGCGCGTGAGAACGGCTATGATATGGTATTGCTCGATATCACCCTGCCCGACCGGCACGGCGTCGAAGTGCTCAAGCAAATAAAGATGGAATGTCCCAACCTGCCGGTTCTGATCCTGAGCATGCACCCGGACGACCAGTATGCCATGCGCGCTATCAGGGCAGGGGCATCGGGCTACATGAACAAGCAAAGCGCCCCCTCGCAACTGGTTATCGCCATACGCAAGGTCGCCGGCGGCAAGAAATACATCAGCGGCGAACTGGCGGAACAACTGGCCAACGACCTGACGAAAGATAGCCGGCAAGAAGTCTCGCATCAGACCTTATCCAACCGCGAATACCAGACGTTGTGCCTGATGGCAGCCGGCAAGAGCCTGAGCGAAATGGCGGACACCATGTCGTTGAGCGCCAAGACGGTCAGCGTGTACCGCGCGCGCATGCTGGAAAAGATGGGTTTCAAGAACAATGCCGACGCCATCCGTTACGCAGTCAACAACCACCTGGTTGAGTAATGCTTGAAGAATGATGGATGGAGCATCGCGTAACCCATCATTCAGACACTTGACCCGCCCGGTGTATGGCCGATAATAGGCTCCATTCAGCAACAGGAAAGATTTGCATAATGACCACTCCCACCAGCCCCTCCGAAATCGCACGGGAAACCCTGAAAAATCTGGCTGCGCGCAAGATCGCTCCGACACCGGACAACTATGCGCGCATGTACCAGGAAATCGGCGGCCAACCCGTGTCCACCAGCGGTGCGAACAAGGTTTTGGCAGAGATCGCACAGCGCCTGGTGCAGGAATCGCCCAAGAGCGCGCCCATCGGTCAGGCCATGAAACAGGCCATGGCAGCGAACGACTGGGCACGCTGCCAGACCGAACTGCAACAATATTTACTCCAGTCCACTGGCGAGTCAAAGCCAGCCTTGGCATGGCCGCTGCTAATCCGCGACCTGTTCAAGCAAATGGAAATACCGCATAAGGGCATCACCATTACACGCAAGAAAGACGGGCTGGAAACCGTGCTGAACAAATTCGCCGGCAACCCCGATGTGCTATTCGAAAAACTACAAGGGTTGGTGCGTTCATGGGCCACTGCACCAACCACGACCAGCCCCGGCGAACTGGTTCCGGCAGCGCTGGAACAGGCTGCGACCGGCGCCACACCGCCTGCCGCCTTGACGACGATTGCTCCCGGCGCAAAAATATATGCCGAAATGGTCGCACAACTGCGCGAGCTATTGGCGCAAACCCTGGAAATCTCTATCGGCGCACAACCCGAGATGACCGGCGAAATTCAGGCATTGGCGCAACAGGCGCGCGCCACCGGCGATTATGACCAGACCACAAAGCTATCCAAGCAACTACGCCACTTCTGGATCAAGCTGGAATTGCACGGCAGCGACAAGGCAAAAATACAGGAGGGTTTGGTGCGCCTGTTGCGCCTGCTGGTCGAAAATGTCGGCGAACTGGCAGATGATGACAAGTGGCTGCACGGCCAGATCGCCACCCTGCAGGAAATCATCGCGCGGCCAATTGACAAGCGCACCATTGCCGATGCGGAGCGCAACCTGCGCAACGCGATCATCAAGCAGGGCTTCCTGAAGCAGAACCTGATCGATGCCAAGACCACACTCAAGAACCTGATGACCACCTTCATTGATCACTTGGGTGAGCTGACCGAAAGCGCGGGCGAATACCACACCAAGATTGCCGGTTACAGCCAGAAGGTCGCGGGAGCTAACAACATCGCCGAATTGAGCCACATCCTTAATGACATAATGCACGACACGCGCATCATTCAGGAAAGCGCGCAACGCTCACACGAGGAACTGGTCAATACGCGCAAGCAGGCACACGATGCCGAAGAACGCGTCAGGCAACTGGAGCAGGAACTGGAGCAAGCCAGCGAAAAGATGCACGAAGACCAGCTCACCGGCGCGCTCAACCGGCACGGACTCGATGAAGCGATGGATCGCGAGATCCAGCGCGCCGAGCGCCAGAAGTCCCCGATCAGCCTCGCGCTGCTCGACATTGACAACTTCAAGCAGCTCAACGACACCCTGGGGCATCAGGCAGGCGACCATGCGCTGGTTCACCTGACCAATGTAATCAAGGAAGCGGTGCGCCCGACCGATGCGGTGGCGCGTTACGGAGGCGAGGAATTCCTCATCATCATGCCCGACACCGGGCTGGAGGAAGCAATGGCGACTGTCACACGCCTGCAACGCGAGCTCACCAAAAAATTCTTCCTGCACGACAATGAGCGGCTGCTGATCACTTTCAGCGCCGGAGTGGCGCTACGCGGCGAGGAAGAAGACCAGGAAGATTTGATCGGGCGTGCGGACAAGGCCATGTACCACGCCAAGAAAACCGGCAAGAACCGCGTGGTCGCGGCAGATTAATGATGGGTTGCGACAATGCTGGGATGGGTAAAGCGCAGCGTAACCCATCAAAACCCACTGGATAAGCGAAACAAAGGGAAACCATGAAAGCAATCATTCTCGCAGGGGGTCTAGGAACGCGGATCAGCGAAGAAACAGCATTGCGTCCCAAGCCCATGATAGAGATTGGCGGGCGACCGATTCTTTGGCACATCATGAAGATTTATTCCACGCATGGCATCCATAATTTTGTAGTTTGCTGCGGTTACAAAGGCTATGTCATCAAGGAATATTTCGCCAACTACTTTCTGCATATGTCGGATGTGACATTCGACATGCAGAACAACCAGATGGAAGTGCACGAGCGGCATGCCGAGCCATGGCGGGTGACACTCGTTGACACTGGGGATGACACCATGACTGGAGGACGCCTCAAACGTGTGGCCGACCATGTAAAAGATGAAGATGCATTCTGCTTTACCTATGGTGACGGTGTCGCCGATATTGACATCGGCGCACAGATTGCTTTTCACAAGCAGCATGGCAAGCGCGCAACCGTCACTGCTGTGCAGCCTCCGGGTCGCTACGGTGCGCTTAATCTGGATGGCAAGTCTGTGCGCGGTTTTATTGAAAAGCCGCAAGGCGATGGCGGCTGGATCAACGGAGGATTCTTCGTATTGTCGCCGCACTGTCTAGACCTTGTTGCCGATGACACAACATCCTGGGAGGCGGAGTCGCTCAACCAACTTGCGGCGCAAGGTGAATTGATGGCTTATGAACACAAAGGGTTCTGGCAGCCCATGGACACTCTACGCGATAAAAATCACTTGGAAAGTCTTTGGCAAAGCGGCAAGGCTCCATGGAAAGCGTGGAAGTGAATCAAAGCTTCTGGCGCGGCAAACGCGTGTTGCTGACCGGCCACACAGGCTTTAAGGGAGGCTGGCTGGCCTTGTGGCTACAGCGTCTGGGTGCACATGTCACCGGCGTGGCCTTGCCGCCCAATACCACGCCGAATCTGTTCGAATTGGCCAGAGTGTCCGACGGCATGAAAAGCCAGTATGTCGACATTCGCGATGAGGTGACGTTGAACACCATCGTGCGTGAGGCCCAGCCCGAGATCGCGCTGCACCTCGCCGCACAGCCACTAGTGCGTACCAGCTACCGCACCCCGCTTGAAACGTTCGCCAGCAACGTGATGGGCACGGCACACCTGCTGGATGCGCTGCGCGGGCTGGACTGCGTGCGCGTGGCGGTGATGGTGACCACCGACAAGGTGTATCGCAACAATGAATGGCATTACCCCTACCGCGAGGAAGATGCTCTCGGCGGCCACGATCCCTACAGCGCCAGCAAGGCAGCGAGTGAAATCGTCATCGCCAGCTACCGCGACGCCTTCCTTTCAGAGCGGGGGGTGGCGGTGGCCAGTGCGCGCGCCGGCAATGTGATCGGCGGTGGTGACTGGTCAGATGACCGCCTGATTCCCGACGCAATGCGTGCCTGGCAATCCGGCCAACCGCTGGAGATACGCCGCCCGCAGGCGATCCGCCCCTGGCAACACGTGCTGGAACCCTTGGCCGGCTACCTGACGCTGGCACAGAAACTATGGGAGCAACCTGGATTGGCCGGTACCTACAACTTCGGCCCGGAAACCAGCGAAGCCGCCACTGTGCGCGAGGTTGTGCAACTCGCCCGCACCGCTTACGGCGCTGGCGAAGTGATTTATGGCGACGGCACTGTCGGCCCGCACGAAGCTGGCTGTCTGTCGCTGGAGATTGCCAAGGCACGGCGTGTGCTCGGCGTCAGGCCAAAGTGGCCGGTTACCGAAGCAGTGAGCCGGACGATGAACTGGTACCGGTCTCAACACGAGGGTGGGAGCGCAAGGGCGTTGTGCGAAGCGGAAATTGCCGCTTACGAGGCATTGGCATGAGCCGGTTCACGGTGACCGACTTGCCGCTGGCCGGTCTCAAGCTTGTCGAACGCCAGCGCCTGGGTGACAGTCGCGGCTTTCTGTCGCGCCTGTTCTGCGCCGAGGAACTGTCCGCTGCCGGCTGGATCAAGCCCATTGCCCAGATCAACCACACCTGCACGGCAATGCGGGGAACAGTGCGCGGCATGCACTTCCAGCGCCCGCCCCATGCCGAGATGAAGCTCGTCACCTGTATCCGCGGCGAGGTATGGGACGTGGCATTGGATGTACGGGCCAACTCGCCGACCTTTTTGCACTGGCACGCGGAACGCTTGTCGGCGGATAACGGCCGGGCGCTGCTGATCCCGGAAGGCTTCGCCCATGGCTTTCAGGCGCTAACTGACGATGTGGAACTGCTGTATTGCCACTCGGCCGCCTATATTCCTGATGCCGAAGCTGGCATGAACCCACTGGATGTTCGCCTCGCTATTGCCTGGCCGTTGCCGGTCACCGAACTGTCGGCCAGGGATGCGGCGCATCCGCTGATCGAAACCGGATTTGAAGGAGTGCGTCTTTGAAGTGTCGTCATTGCGGCAGCGAGTTGCGCCTGCCGTTTCTGGATCTGGGCAGCGCGCCGCCGTCGAATGCCTATTTGACCGAGGCGGGCTTGCGCGCCCCGGAAGTCTGGTACCCGCTGCGCCTCCTGGTGTGCGAATCCTGCTGGCTGGTGCAAACGGAAGACCATGCCGGGCGCGAAGCTCTGTTCACCGAAGATTACGCCTACTTCAGCTCGTTTTCCACATCCTGGCTTAACCACGCCGAACGTTATGTGCGGGCGATGATCGAACGCTTCGGACTGAATGCGTCCAGCCGTGTCGTCGAAATCGCCGCCAACGACGGCTATCTGCTCCAGTATGTGCAAGCCGCCGGCATCCCCTGCTACGGAATAGAACCCACGGCCAGCACAGCTGCCGCTGCCCGAGCCAAGGGTATCGAAATCAGAGAGCGCTTTTTTGGCATTTCGCTGGCCGATGAACTGGTCAGTGCCGACAAGCAGGCCGATCTGATCGCCGCTAACAATGTGCTGGCGCACGTGCCGGAAATCAACGATTTCGTGAAGGGCTTTGCCTGCCTGCTCAAGCCGCATGGGGTGGCAACTTTTGAATTTCCGCACCTGCTGCGCATGGTGCAGGAAAACCAGTTCGATACCGCCTACCATGAGCACTACTCCTATTTGTCACTGACGACGGTTGAGCGTATTTTTGCCCACAATGGCCTGACCGTCTTTGATGTGGAAGAACTGGCCACTCACGGCGGCAGCCTGCGCATCTTTGCTCAACGCAGCGACAGCGGCCAGCAGAAAGTTTCGCTCAGCGTGCCGGCGCTGCGCAAGATTGAAGCTGACGCGGGGATGAACACTGCCGTGTTCTACAGCGGCTTTCAGGCAAATGCCGAGAAGGTCAAGAATGATCTGCTGACCTTCCTGATCGATGCCAAGCGCCAGGGTTTGAATGTGGCAGCCTACGGAGCGGCGGCCAAGGGCAATACACTGCTCAACTTCGCCGGTGTGCGCCCCGACCTGCTGCCCTACGTGGTGGACAGGAATCCGGCCAAGCAGGGAAAATTCATGCCGGGCAGCCGTATCCCAATAGTCGATGAAGCGCACCTGAAAACCTGCAAGCCGGACCGGATCGTGATTCTGCCGTGGAACCTGCGCGCGGAAGTGATGGCACAACTGGGGTACGTGCGTGAATGGGGCGGGCAGTTTGTGACTGCCGTGCCGACACTTGCCGTGACCGGAGGATTGTCCGTATGAAAGTGCTGCTGACCGGCGCAAGCGGATTTTTGGGACGCTATGTGCTGGATAGCCTGCGCCGACAGGACATCGAGACGGTCATGCTTGGTCGGCGACATGCGCCCGACACTGCCTTTGCGGATTTTATTGAGGCGGATTTGCTGGCTGCGCCGGATTTTACGGCGCTGGCCAAGGAATCGGAAGCAACCCATCTGCTGCACCTGGCGTGGTATGCCGAACACGGCAAATACTGGACTTCGCCACTGAACCTGCGCTGGGCGGAAGCCACGACCCGGTTGGTCGAGGCGTTCTGCGAGGCAGGTGGAAAGCAGGTGGTGGTGGCTGGCACCTGCGCCGAATACGATTGGTTGCACGGCTACTGCCGGGAAGGCAGCACCCCATTGAATCCAGCCACGCTCTACGGCACGGCCAAGGATGCGGCGCGGCGTCTGGTGATGGCGGTGTGCGCCCAACATCAGGTGCCGTGTGCCTGGGGGCGGGTATTTCTGCCTTTTGGAACGGGCGAAGCCAGCCAACGGCTGATTCCCTCCTTGATCGAAGTATTTCGCGGCAAGCGCCCGCCTTTCGGGGTGAATGCGTCCGCGTATCGGGATTTTCTGCACGCTTCCGATGTGGCCGAGGGTTTCGTCGCCTTGCTGCGCAGTGGGGCAAGCGGAGCTTACAACATCAGTTCCGGCCAGCCCGTACCGTTGGCAGACGTGGTGCAGGAACTGGCGCGATTGCTGGATGCCGATCCGCAAGCCGTGCTCGGTTTGACCACCGAGCGCCCGGGCGAGCCGCTCTTGCTGGTGGGTGAGAACCTCAAGCTCAAAACACTGGGCTGGCAACCGGCGCTTTCCTTGGCGCAAGGGCTGGAACAAACCGTGCGTGAGGCGCAGTCATGATGATCCTTAAAACCTTTTTATATCCACGAAAAGCACAAAAGCCACGAAATAAATCAATTGGTTACTCAGGCTTGACAACTTACCCGTCGGGTGATGCTGCTAGTCATTGCATGCAATTGAATCTGTTCGTGTTCTTTCGTGTCTTTCGTGGACAACTGGGTTTTCTGGAATGATTCATCAATGCCCGGTGTGCGAGAGTCACCGACTGTCCCCCTTCCTCCAGCGTAGCCAGGTTCCGGTGCATCAGAATCTCGTCATCACCAGCCATGAGGCTGCACGTTCGGTGACACGGGGCAAGCTTGATCTGGTGGCGTGTGAAGATTGCGGTTTTATCTTCAACCGTGCCTTTGATTTGTCCCTGCTGGCCTATGGCGCGGACTACGACAACACCCAGTCCTGCTCGGCGTATTTCGATGCCTACCTGGATGGATTGGTCAAAGACCTGGTGGAGCGACAAGGCGTACGCAACAGCACCATTGTCGAAGTGGGTTGTGGCAAGGGGCAATTCCTGCGCAAGCTGGTGAGTTTCCCGGGCGCCAACAACAGAGGCTTTGGTTTTGATCCAAGCTATGCCGGGGCGGATACTGATCTGGATGGGCGACTGGCGTTTCGCCGTTGCTACTACGACGACACCTGCATCGATGTCGCTGCCGACGTGGTGGTGTGCCGCCATGTGATCGAGCATGTGCCCGAACCGATGGCTCTGCTGCGCTCGGTACGGGCGGCGCTGGGGCATTCACCCAAGGCCCGGGTATTCTTCGAGACACCGTGTGTGGAGTGGATTCTGCGCAACCGGGTAGTGTGGGATTTCTTCTACGAACATTGCTCGCTGTTCACCGCTGCCTCGCTGAGCCTGGCATTTCAGCGCGCCGGTTTTGCCGTGGAGCGCGTCGAGCACATCTTCGGCGGACAGTATCTGTGGCTGGAAGCGCGGTTAGCTGATGCCGCTTTGCCTGCGGCTCAAAGTCGCCCGGAAACATCCGCGCTGGCGCGTGATTATGCGGCTAATGAGAAAGCCCTTCGGCAGAAGTGGCTCTCCAGGCTGCTTGAACTCAAGGCACGCGGAAAAGTGGCTTTGTGGGGCGCCGGAGCCAAGGGCGCTACTTTCGCCAATCTGATCGATCCGGATTGCACCCTCATTGATTGCGTGGTTGACCTGAACCCAAACAAGCAAGGCCGCTACATTCCTGGCACCGGTCACCCCATCGTCGCGCCGGCCAATCTTCCCATGCGCGGCGTTAATAGCGCCGTGCTGATGAACCCGAACTACCGCAATGAAAACCTGCAATTGCTGGCTGAGGCTGGTATCGAACTCGATTTGATTGATTGGAGTGAATGATGAAACTTACTTTGGATACTGAAGCGAATACCCTGACCCTGGATGACGCGGGGCAAACCAAGACCCTAGGCCTGTATTCCAAGGAGGCTTTCGAGGCAATATCCCGTCAATGGGTGCGCGTGGGCTGGAACCAGAAATATCAATACACCTTCAGTTGGATGGGCCGCCCGGTGATCCAGTTGCCGGAAGACATGATCCGGATGCAGGAGGTAATCTTCCAGGTGAAGCCGGATGTAATCATCGAAACCGGTGTGGCTCATGGCGGCTCGCTGATCTTTTATTCCAGCCTGTGCAAGGCGATGGAAAAAGGGCACATCATCGGCATCGACATCGAGATCCGCCCCCACAACCGTGCTGCCATCGAAGCGCATCCCCTGAATGACCGCATCACGCTGATTGAAGGCAGCTCCACCGCGCCCGACATCGTGGCGAAAGTGAAGGCACTGGTGAAACCTGCGGATACGGTACTGGTCATCCTCGACTCAAACCATACTTACGCCCACGTCCACGACGAACTTGAAGCTTATGCCGGGCTAGTGACGCCGGGTTCTTACATCGTGGCCACTGATGGAATCATGGTCGACCTGGCCGATGTGCCTCGTGGCACACCGGGCTGGACGACCGATAACCCGACCTTTGCGGCGCGGGACTTTGCGGCGAAGCATCCGGAATTTGTCATTGAACAGCCGGCTTGGCCGTTCAATGAAAGCAACTTGGACCAGAACATTACGCACTGGCCAGGAGCGTGGTTGAAGCGGAAACTTGTTGCGTGAGTGAACCCCACTCCGTCATTCCCGCACAGCAGACAAGGCTGGGGTAAAGGAAAGATTCAAAGGGAAATAGGCAAGTGTGAGGGTACGTTGAACCCAGATTATCCATTAGCGCCGTCATTCCCGCGCAGGCGGGAATCCAGCGAGACAAACACTCCGCATAGCGGACAAAACATCAATGTTGGCCCGCTATGCGGGGATTGTTCAATCATCTGGATTCCCGCCTGCGCGGGAATGACAAGTTTTTCGGCCTAATGGACAATCCGGGTTGAATCACCACATCACATTGACGTGATATTGATGGATTAAGCGATCCGGCGTCAGCAAGGTCAACCCATGAGTGACAGCCTGGCAAATCAGCATGCGATCAAATGGATCATTGTGCAGCGGTGGCAGTCGTGACACGGTACTTGCCGCGCACTCTTCCAGGGGAAGGGGCAGAATATTGTGGCGCAATCTTTCGGCAGGCACGTAAATATGTGGGGCGACGACGAGAGAAAGCCTGCCAAGCCCATATTTGACGCTGATCTCCCACGCCGACACGGCACTGAGATAAACCGTGTTCTCCGGATCAATGAAAAGACCCCTCGCAACCGGGGACAACTCCGGGGAATCCCTGATGACCCACAGGAACGTGCAGGTATCGAGCAGGATGTTCTGCGCCATGCCTTACTTGTCACTTCCACCAAACGCCGCCAGAATTTCCTTGGGCAACTCATCGAAGAAGCTTTCCGGCAGCGGCTCTCCGCGATCCTGCGCCAACCCAACAGGCCTGGCTCCGGCGGAAGCTTTGGATGGCAATAAGCGAATTTCCGCAACAGGAACGTTGCGGCGACACAGCACGACAGTCTCCCCCGCTTCCACAGCATGCAGATATTTAGAAAGGTGTGCTTTAGCCTCGTTGATATTGAGCGAAATCATGACTTGACCTTGAATGTGGTTTTGTATATGGTCATGTTATCACGGTAGCTCGCAGCTTATCAACTAAAGTTTCCGACGGTATTCTGAATGGCTGGTGCATCGTGCAGAAAAGTAAAATTGGTATTATGAAACCCGCCAGATGGAAGACGCAAAACAGAACCGTCCTACGGCCTACTACGCCCGCGCCTCTCCAGGAAGGTTATTTTTTGGAACCTGTTGGACTATAATGGGCCTTTAATTCGGAGGCCGCCATGTCCGTCAACGTAAAACTCTCAGAAGGCTTGGTCGATCAGGCCAAGCGCTACGCACAAATCCAGCATCGCTCGGTGCCCAAGCAAATCGAATATTGGTCGAAGATTGGCAAGATCGCCGAGGAAAACCCTGATCTGCCGTTTGCCATGATCCGTGACATTCTGATCGCCGATCAGGAAGATGTCGTTGGCGAGTACGAGTTCAACTGATGCGTTTGCTTGTCACACCCTCGTTCGCGCGAGCGGCCAAGAAGCTGCATCGGCCACAGAAGGCGGGCCTCGACGAGGCAGTGCGCGCCATTAGCACTGATCCTAAAATCGGCGAAGCCAAGGTCGGCGACCTAGCCAGCGTGCGGGTTTACAAGTTTCGCCTCTCGAACCAGTTGTGCCTGCTGGCCTACCGCATCCTCGACGAGGACAGCCTGAAGCTGCTAACTTTCGGCCCACACGAAAATTTTTACCGCGACCTCAAACGGCTCGATGAGTAATAGTGGTGGATTCTGATTCCAACCGCATCACTGCCATCGGATAAAAGACGCTTGGATTAATGGGCGCAAACAGACGAATACCCATAGGACACAAGCAAGGTAGGATGGGTGGATGCCGGCGCAACTTCGTCAAGGGCGGTAGATACTTTTTCACGGTAGCTCGCAGCTTATCAACCAATTCCATCTCCACTTCAAAAGGGAAATAACCTGTAGGTCAGGCTTTGCCCGACAGCGCAATCCGGCGGGCAGTGCGTGGTGGTGGTTGTCGCTTTAGCGGCTTTACAACCACGGCACCCCCTGCAAATTGCTCGTTTGAAATAGAAATGGAATAAGGTTTCGGACGCTATTCTGAATGACTGGTGCGTCGTGTTGGAATGTAAAAATTTGGTATTATGAAACCCGCCAGTTGAAAGACGAAAAACCGAGGGAACCTCATTCGGCTAAGTCACCAAAATACGGTGACATAAGCCGATGGTTAACGGCAGCCAAGTGGCTGGTTATGCTGCGGTCAACCTGCTGCTTGAGTCCAGATTGAAAGCTTTGCCCCAATGCCTGAGTTTGGCGAAAAGCGGCGAATTGAGGGGGTTTTCCTGTCGTATTTCGCGCCCTGAAACGGAATAATTATGTCAGCATAAAATCTATCATGACAAACGACAAAACGCCTCAACAAACCGCCGCCTTGAACATTGATCAAGCTCTCCAACAAGGCATCGCGCACCATCAGGCCGGCCAGCTGCAAGAAGCTGGGGAGCTCTACCGTGCCATCCTGCAAACCCAGCCAAACCATCCAGAGGCAAACCACAACATGGGGGTTCTGGCGGTGCAGATAAAACAACCTGCGGCCGGTCTGCCCTATTTCATGGCAGCGCTGGATGCCGACCCGGCACGCGGGCAATACTGGGTGAGTTACATCGACGCGCTGTTTCAGGCTGGCCAGTTGGAAGATGCGCGGCAGGTGCTAGCACTTGCCCAACAGCAGGGGTTGCAGGGGGATGATGTAAATGCATTAGCGGCGCGTTTGGAGGTTGGCGCACGGATCGCAGAACAACCCGATGCAAAATATCAGCACACCATCGAAGAATCGCCACCCGTTTCGTCGGTAGCCCCGCAAAACAGCCAGAAAAACCCCAGCCCCCAAGAAATCAATGCACTGGTGGCCCTGTTCACCGACGGGCGCTTTACAGAAGCCGCCTCCCTCGCCCATACGATGACGGTGCGCTTCCCCATGCACGAGTTTGGCTGGAAAGCGTTGGGTGCGGTATACAAGCAGATGGGGCGGAGCGCGGACGCGTTGGCCCCCATGCAAAAAGCAGCAATTCTGTCACCGGACGACGTTGAGGCGCATTACAACCTGGGCGTCAACCTTCAGGAGTTAGGCCGGCTGAACGAGGCCGAAGCCAGCTACCGACGGGCGCTGCAGATCAACCCAAATTACGTGGATGCGCATAGCAACCTGGGCGCCACCCTCCATGAGCTGGGCCGACTGGACGAAGCCGAAGCGAGCCTTCGGCGGGCGCTACAGATCAACCCGGATAACGCGGAGACGCACAGCAACCTGGGCGTCACCCTTCATGACATGGGTCGGTTTGATGGGGCTGAAGCCAGCATTCGGCGGGCGCTACAGATCAATCCGAATAACGCTGCGACACATAACAACCTGGGTAACACCCTTCATGACTTGGGCCGGCTGGATGAGGCCGAAGCCAGCTACCGGCGGGCGCTGGAGATCAAGCCGGATTACACCGATGCGCATTACAACCTGGGTAACACCCTCCAGGCTCTGGGTCGGCTGGATGAGGCCAAAGCCAGCTACCGGCGGGCGCTACAGATCAAACCGGATTACGCTGAGGCACATTACAATTTGGGTAACACCCTCAAGGATATGAGCCGGCTGGATGAGGCTGAAGCCAGCTACCGGCGAGCGCTGGAAATCAAGCCCGATTACGCTGAAGCGCACAGCAATCTGGGCGTCACACTCAATGACTTGGGCCGCTTGGACGAGGCCGAAGCCAGCATTCGACGGGCACTACAGATCAAGCCGGATTATGCTAACGCGCACAGCAACCTGGGCGTCACCTTTCAAGAGCAGAACCGGTTAGACGAGGCCGAAGCCTGCTACCGGCGGGCGCTACAGATCAAGCCGGATTACGCCGAGGCGCATAACAACCTGGGTGCTACCCTTCGAGATCAGAACCGGATAGTCGAGGCGGAAGCCAGTTACCGGCGGGCGCTACAGATCAAACCGGATTTCGCCGAGGCACATTGCAACCTAAGCGCTATCCTTCGTGAATTGAACAGGCTCGCCGAAGCCGAAGCCTGTTGTCGGCGGGCGCTGGAAATTGCACCGGACTACGCCCCCGCCCACCAAAATTTAGCTGTTGTCTTGGCGTATCTCTCGGACTTCGAGCAAGTGGTCGCAGAGAGCGATGCGGCCTTACAGATCAAACCCGACGACGCCGAGTATTGGGAGCAACGTCTCTATGCCTTTTCCTACCACCCCGATCTCACCGCACAGGAAATTTACAACGAATTTGTGCGTTGGGGAGACCGTTTCCCCGATCCGGTTGTGGACTTCAGCGCCCACGACCGCACACCGGGCCGCCGCCTGCGGATAGGCTATGTCTCGCCCGATTTCCGCCGCCATACCTCGCGCTTCTTTTTCTGGCCGCTGTTTGCCAACCATGACCCTGCCGCCGTCGAGTTGTACGCTTACTCCAATGCGGGACTCGAAGATGATTTCACCCGGAAGTTCAAGGGGCTTTTTGACCACTGGCGCAACATCCGGGGGGTGGCGGATGGCGAGGCGGCCCGGATGATCCGCGAGGACGGGATCGATATCCTGGTGGACGGTTGCAGCCATATGCGGGACGACCGGCTGGGCGTGTTTACCCTGAAGCCGGCGCCGATACAGGCCACCTGGCTGGGTGCGGCCTGGACCACCGGCCTGAAGATGGTGGACTACGCGCTGATCGACCCCTACATGGCGCCCGAAGGAACCTTGACGCGAGAGACCATCGTGCGGCTGCCGCATTGCTTTGTGGCCTACCGCCCACCGGAGGAAACGGCGG